>OKKB01000168.1_pt1 | contig 36856 bp, 16 predicted proteins | sample 1613931 | NCBI WGS metagenome assembly OKKB01 (sample SAMN04436893, study PRJEB24849) | human gut metagenome | biome: human gut; feature: NICU; material: stool | host: Homo sapiens | place: USA: Saint Louis, MO | collected 2012-02-08
GGGTTGGTCGTTGACAGGAGGATCATTTATTCAATTGTCTTTTTGTTGTGGGTTTTTTCTGAGGGTGTAGTTTTCCGGTGATGGAAGACATTGGTTTAATGTGAGTATATTGAACTAGTAGATAAATAGATGGTTTCTTTTGTTGAGGAGATCGGCTTTGGGATAATATTACTCAGTCTTGAATGTGAGGATTCTGTCAAGACAGCTTTTATATGTGCGAACATAAGTACCTCACGTGTTCGAAATTGTTGACACCCCACGACTTTGGCAAAAAATTACTAATTTGACAATAATCATAAAACACATAAATTCAACTCTAACTCTACGACTATTCACTAAATTCCTACAAACTTCTGATATAACTATTACTACCATTAGTACAATTTGTCATATCCGTTAAAGCTTTTCGTTTGTTCTTCTTTGGTGGGTTTTGACGATATTCTTTGGCATAGGGCGCTGCTCGCTTGAAGCCTTGATTTTCATCCATAGGAATGGCAGAACTTCTTCCTGGTGGTTTCTTATTCTTTAGAGCTTCTTTATAGTTGTCAATCTCTAATTTAGCGCTGGTAAGTTCTGCTTGCAAATGTGCAACATCCGTTTTTAATTGTGTATTTTCCAATTCAAGAAAATCAATTTTTTTCGTCAACTTGTCAATAAGCTCTTCATCTGGCGTTCCCCTTAAATATAGTCCAATTTCAACATCATCCTGTTGAGTATGTTCGTCTCTATTATTTTCATAATCATCTATCTCTTTATTGATTTTCGCCGCAATCATTTGGGACGAATTTAACACTTTGTCAACATCAAATGGATTAAGGCCAGCAGTTTCCCAGGATCGAATGATTCTTTCTTTGGTTAACTTTTCCTGTCTTGCTTCATAGTAGTTCAGTAAAAATAACTGCTGCTTAACTGGATCTGTCCCAAGGGCATGGGCCAATTTTGACAATTTTACTTTGTATCCATATTTTATTGGTCCAAAGATTCCAAGGTCCAAAGGCTGTAACAAATGGGTTGAATGAGGCGGTAAATACAATGGAATGATATTATTGTCCTCACAGGTTTCTCTGAACTTCTTAGTTTTGTGGCTTCCATGCCCATCCATTATTAGCAAAACTTTTCCTTGATTAGTTTTTTCTTTCACTTGGGGAATAAAAACCTCCTCCAACCAACGCCAAGACAACCAATAAGAAGTATATCCACATTTGGAGACTGAGTAGTAGTAGTCTGAAGCATCATCATTAAACCAGCCGGTTCTTAGAGTTTGTCCTTTAAAAATTATCCCCGGAATTAATTTTTCTCCACTCATGCTGATTGCTTCGATAACAGTGCAACTATCTCTGCCCTCAGTAGACTTAACGTAAGTTCTATTTTTATAGCTAGGTACAGCCACTCTTGAACTCTTACCCTGACCCATAATAAACCCAGATTCATCATAATTAAATATGTTTTCGTTGGGAATTTGATGTTGTCTGACAATCAGGTCATATTTATGAAAATATTCTTTTATCTGATCGGGAGTTGCTGCCTTTACTCTCAAACTTGATATTTTTCTTCCTTGAACAACATGGATCTCCTTATGCCTTTTTTTAAAGCGTTCAAACCAAGAACCACCGATACTAGCCAGTTGTCTGTCCAACAGTAAAAATAGCTCTGCATATTCAACGATATCATGACGGCTACGTCCATTTCCTGCTTCATCAGACTCAATAATCCATTTGACTATCTCCTTCTCTTGTTGAGGGGTGAAGAGTTGTTTCCCTCTATGGGCTATTTGTTTGGGTAGTACTCCATTCATACGTTTCCTTATGGTTTCATGACAAAGGTTATATTTCTTTGCTGCTTTTCTATAAGACAACAATAATCCATTTTTTATATCACTTATGGCTTTTGCCATAGCCACTTCATCGACCACTTGCTTTTTTTTTCCGTTTAATTGCCATATTGAAGTATTATTGAAACAAAATGGAAAGAGTATTGGTTATTTGTTTGTTTACAATTTTTTATTTTTTTTGCCAAAGTCGTGGGGTGTCAACAAATTCCGACACGTGAGGTACTATGATTATTGTAAGGAGCTCGGGACATTTCAATTTCGAATGCGCTTTATTTGCATTTGGTTCATGTTTGATTTGGTTGGGCGGTCATTCTGTGTATGAATTAACTAGGAAGTAATGAAGGGGAAAGTGTAACTATAGTAAGGATTGATTCAGCATGGTTTTTTGTTTGGATCACAGCACCGAAATGTGGACGTATTAACTGGATATTGTCGACGGTTGGTATTGACTCGATATCGAGTGTTAGAATTCAGAGTTGTGTTTAGTATTTCAAAAGAAAACATCCATGCTTAATACGTTTTGATTTTTGCAAAGTGGAATGTATATCTCGCAATGAACTGAGCTCTCAAGAAATAAAGATGCATAGAAAATAGCAGCTAGATAGGTCTCTGTTGATTGACATGTATATGGGGCTGTTCCAATTTTAATCACTAGTTGTTGCAAAACGCTGTCTAACTCACCGTGAGGTAATTCTGATAATTTTGGTACCACTTGATTTCTCGCAAGTGGTTGACTTGGTTTTAGAATAGTTCGTAGAATGATTACAATTATTGTAAACTTACTATCGAGTCAGATAGATTTACGAAGTCGGTGTTGTCTTATGAGAGCAAACAGACTGTACTTGTCATGTTGCAACTACGACCTAGACCAATAAGCGGTTCTGAAATGATGAGAATACTAACAACTCTCATTTAGGAATCAAGTACTGCAGCATATGGATTTTAAATTAGCAGAAATAGGTGTTCTAGAGGATTTTCGCTATATTTGGATTGTAGAATAGTATACATTATCTGGATGTTGTGCAAGTATTGTAATCCAAACTTCGAAGTCTACAACAAAGAAATAGCTGCTTTGCTAGAACAGCTTCAAATTTTAGGGCTTAATCCTACAAAAGTTTTATTTATCTTTCTCCCATGACGAAATGACGTTGATATTACTAACTTCATTAAATTCGAATTTGGATAGATTTAATTTCAGTCAAAAGTCATTTTGTAGAGGATCTACAATCAAGACGTTACTATAGTAGAAATATATTCTGATATATTAGTTTTGCAAAAAACTTTTGCAAAACAAAAGGTTTGAAATTTAATCAAATCATTCACGGTGTTTTGGGTACCTCTCAATCCTTTCCTTTTGTTGGATCTCAAACAATGCCAACCACTATCTCTAGACAAATAGATTGGCAGTGTTCTCATACGTTGTAAATATCTTGTGCTCAATATTATAAAATGTGAAAACCATCTGTCGACAGACTCAAAAAATTGAAGCTTCCAAAAGCATAGGGAAAACGCAGATACCAAGTAAAACACCCCTTGAATTATCAGTATGCCAACATGTTTCATTGTTTGTGTTAGTAATTTTTGAGCTTGCATTCCTAGTCGGAATACGCTAATTCTGATTTTCTTTGTTGAGAGATTTGTATATGTCACTTTGCATTAATGCTTTACTTTCAAGCTTTGTGAAAAATAATGATTGTGGGTTGATCCATCTCAAACGAGTGACTTCAATGCCAATCTTATAATCAATAAAACTTGAATATTCTTGTTGAGGGATTTGTAGTAAATAAATCAGCACGACACCCAATCGTTTTCTAGTGTGTACATTTTTTGAATCATAATAGGGGACCGATAGCATTATAAACTCAGAGACTGTGTCATTGTTCTTTTCAAGCTTCACGTTTGTGGTAACCCAACTCTCGATCTCCAATTCGGGCAAATGGACATTGAATTGATTATCGTCGGATATAAATGATCTGGTTATCTCGTCTTCAACGCCATGCTCCAGTATATATTCGATTATTCGTTGCTCCAGTAGTTGAATAATCTGTCTTCTGAGTGAATCATACTGATTATCTATTCCCATTATTACATTGTCAAGAGACTTCTCGTCATATTTTGCAATTCTGATTATTTCATTATCTTGCCATTTCGTTACGTCCAATTTGCTAACTGCTTTATGATACTGCCAATGTCGGTATTTTTGATAGCCAAAGAATCCTAGCAATCCAACAGGTGGACCTAGAGTGATGTAATACCGTGGGTGCACGTTCACAAATGTAACTATGCCTGATGCCACTAAACATGTTAACTTCAATGGTTGTGGAATGAGATTATTCCAAATCAAACTGATGTAACTTTTATTCGCAACATAAGACAACCTTGGAGGATTACTGTACTTTTGAAATAATGTTCGCTTTTGAATACATGGTAATTGACTCCGTAACATCGATACACGTTTTTTGTTGATTATAAAGGGAAGCAATTTAGCACCAGGGTTTGTGATTCTTAGTTATTTTATTGGCATCTCTTAATGGCTGTTCGCGCTATTTTGCCTAAATAAATAGGTCAGATAGGTATGTAAATTAATTCAAATCAAAGTTACTGTCAAGACCATCAACCAAAGAAATAGGTAACCCCTGCCTGACCCAATAAAAACTTTAATGAGTTCAATAATGAGAACCAAGTCCTTGTACATTCAGTTTGAGAGGTCAACGTTTTTGATGCTAAATATGAATAGAATTATTGTTGTGCTTTCATATTTGTTGAGTATTGCACGACTTTTTTTATTAGGACTAAAGTTTTCAAAAATTCCGAGATCCATCAAATTCAGAAGTTGAAATGGAAGAATAAGAGAACACATATATAAATACTTCTGAAGAAAGTAAGAAACAGAAAGAATACAAATTGTTTTCTTTCTCTTTTGATTTATCCCGTTATACCAATAGTCTCACTATCATGGCAAAGGCAGAGTTTGGAACAGCAAAATATCAATCTAAAAAGCTACGAGCGGCAGGATTACAAAAATTGAAGTTCTATTGCCAATTGTGTTCTAAACAGTGTCGAGATTCCAATGGGTTTAAAAACCATCTATCTTCACCGCTGCACATAAAGAAGGTTTCCGAAATACATGAATCTGGTGATAGCTCCAAACTAATAGAAACCTACTCTACAAAATTCCAAGATAAGTTTATCAAGTTGCTCCGAATCAACCATGGAACTAAATTTATCAATGCCAATAAGTTCTACCAAGAATATATCCGCGAGCGAGATCATATCCATATGAATTCCACCAGATGGAGAAGTCTAACTTCATTTATAAAACACTTGGGTAAAAATGGGATTGTGAAAGTGCAAACTAATGATGAGAGTAATGAAGAAGAGGAAGGGTTTAATTTAGAAATTAAATTGATCGACCGCACGCAGACATTGAATGCCTATCAGATCAAAAGTGGCGGCAACTCGTTGGAAGACAATGATGAAATGAATGATGACAAACTATTGCAAAGGCAGATTAAAAGGGGCCAAGAAATGGAGAAAGACAAAGATGCAGAAAAGTCAAAAACTTTAGAACAGCTAGTCCCTACTTCTGCGCCAGTAAAGCTTACCCTCAAAAAGAAAAAGACTGCTACAACCAAAAAACTAGTAAATGCTTTTGATGAGAATGAGAGCGAGTAACATGCGTGTGTATATATTATTGTCTAAATTGTATTTATTAGTTTCCTTTGTTTTATTTCTAAAATTATCTCTTTTGTAAAATGATTCTTGTTTTTATCTATCTATACATCTATTCTTTCATAACACAAAACATAAACATCTCTAGACACCAATTCATCGTGTGGATGATTTAAAGCTCCATGTGCCAAATTTGAACGAACATGTTCATCGTCAAATAAACACCAACATGGGCGTTTCAAATTATCTGAGTTCTGCAACTTTTCATGAACCGTGGACTTGTTAACTAAAGAAGTATAGTGCCCACTCTTCAAATTACCAAAATGGTTGATCATACCTGTTAATTTATAAACGATCTCGTGGCCCTGGTTGTTGAATTTTAATAACAAAGGGTATTTAATCATTGTATCTAATTTATCTGTTAAATTGTACATGGAAAATCGGGACAAATGAATGAATAAGATTGTTGGTAACTTAACAAAGTTGATACTCTTGGTGGAGATGGTATTTGTACTGTTGTTTTGCGTCTGTTGGCTCTTGGTGTGTTTTTTCTTCCCGCCTAGCCTGAAAATACCTGATCGTTTATTTTCAAAAACTGGGTGGTTTTCTAATGTCTGGACCTCGCCGTTACATTTAGGACAGTGCCATGCATTCTCTCCTGATAACACTTCATCTTGGATATAATATCGTAAGCAATCGCTTAAGTTGACTTCATTTTTGTAATTGTTTGGTATAGGTAATGATAAAATACTGAACGGAGAATAGCTAACTGATTCATACCCACATTTGTTGCATTTCAATTTGTTCTGCAAGTGACCCTGGAACAAATCCATGATTGGCGAGCTACCTTCGTGTTCATGTAATGATTTGCACCACTCCATGTACTTGTCCTTATTCTCCATGTTGATATTTATCCTCCATTTCTGGACAGACAACTCCGGGTCATAGTTGTCTTGTCGTTTATCTGCCAATTCCTCATGTAGTCTATCCAAAACAAATAGCAAAAACTCTTGTGCGTCTTGTTGCTCATGTGGAATATTGAAATCTGGCTTTAATAATGAAGTCACTCGAATAAACTTGGTGGGGGAAACCGACACACCACCGTTCTGTTGGAAAGTCCTCAAGAGTCCAGATATAGCTTCACTTAATAGCACAGATTCTTTTGTGTGGCTATTAGGTTTGGCAAGTATTTTCAAATACTTAGGGTCCTTCACATACTTCTGATATCCGTGGTTGAAAATGGATTTAAAAGGGTAAACGCCAAACAACAACTGAATGGTGGAGTTGATGTAGCATGAGGAACCAAAATTCCTTAGCCCACAAATGGAGTATTCCTTCAATATCGAATTTTTCTGGTGCTTTATTTGTTCTTGCTGTTGTACAACATGTGCAGGCACGTGGGAATGTGTATTGTTATAATGTGCTGGTGGTTGGTACATTTGGGGTTGAGTATTTCGAGCATGATAGATCGGTTGATTTGGTTGTTGGTAATAAGAATACGGTTGGTGGATTGGTTGCGCTAGCTGCATGTTTGGTTGGTACGGTATTGGTTGTACTGGTTGGTGATAAATAGGTTGTTGTTGTGGTGGTGGTGGTGGAAAATGTACATTACTGCCTTGAACTATTGGTGAGTCGATCTGATGACCTTGTGCAAGCCTCAGATCATAACCATTCATATTACCGTTGAAAGAGACTAGATTATTTGATTTATGGTACATTCGAGTTTTTGTGTAGTCTGTTGGTCGAAGATAACCATCTGGAACTTCATTCTTGGGTCTGCTATAAGACTTTGGTTGGAAATAAGCTTGTTCCTCAGAGGGAACAGCTGCACCTAAAATATTGTCTTGGACAGGATAAGAGGTTCTATTTCTTTCTTTTGTTACGAACGTGTCACTTGAAATGGGATATTCTGATGTGGAAACACGATGTGGAGGAGGACTCGGGGGTGTTGGTGTAGGCGAAGGTGGAGATGCATTTGGAGACACAGATTTCAAGTCTGTTATTGATTCAAGCAAACTAGGTGGCAACTGTGTCGGTATTGGCGGTGGTATCTGTTTCGATATAAATTCTGAAGGAGGCGAATCAACTCTTTTGATAGAGGGATATTTCTGCTTAAACTCATTTTCTGAGGTTATGGATGAATTTCTAGAATGTGTCGATTGGCGAAGATCTGGCATAGCGTACACTTCTTCAACAAACGAGAATGATGAGCTTGATGAGGATACGGAAGCTTGTTCTTCTGTCGATTTGTCTTTTTCTTTCAAATACGTGATATATTCGTTGAGCCAAGAGTACAATTCCTCGATGTTGAAGCTTAATAGGTTTTTGTCCACGAGATACTTCTTGACATATTCCCGCAAATCTTCCGACTGAATAGAGTAATTTCCATTTTGAAAATACTCGTTCGAGTTATAGAATGCAAAAATATTCAAATATATTATAAAATCTTGCTCGTTGCTTTCAATAAACGTATCAAAGCCTTTGAAATGCACCATGATAAAACTGTTTATAAAATAATTAAAAACAAGATAACCTTTTATGTAAGTTTTGATTCCCTTCAATGTGGCATTAGGGTCTGTTGCTCCCGTTTGAAGTTGGACATTCGCCGTTTCGTACTGCAATTCACAATAATCTATTAGATCAAATAATGATTTCGATTTTACTTCGGAGTCTAGTTGCAAGTTTCTGAACTCATAGTTGATCAACCGACTATAGTATGCTTGCATGTCATCTTCTGTTATTAGTGGCTGCATTACAGCAGTTGGTGGAGTATTGGTTTTTGGAAACTGATGTCGCACAGTGCTTGATCCAACTGTTGAAGTAGTAAAAACTTGAGGTTGAGATCTTGGCATACCATTGGGTGGCGCTGGCTTGGAAGGAGGCTGTGGTGTCTCAGGCAAACTTTTATTCACATTTGCTGTAGGTAGTCTCGTCTTGTGCTTTATGCGTTCCATGTGGCGAATGTTGTAGATAATATTTCTTGGAAAATGTTACAATGGCTTTAAACTAGGTAATAATAATGTGTGTTGACATTTGAGTCACAATAACTGAGTGATGTCCTGATATTGGTTGTGTCTGGTTATGAAATCTCCGTTGGTTAATTTGTTTTATATTTATTTGTATTTGTTGTGGTCGAATCAATTTGTTTTTCTGTTGTTTCTTTTTTTTCTTTTTCCCTGACTAGTTGGTCAGCAAAGCACAGTAGTGCCAAGTGGAAATCGTGGTTACTGCGTCTCGCCCGCCTATCCTCCCCCCTTTTTTTTTTGATTCTGTTTACCAATTAATCGTTCTTTTTTTTGGTTGATTTTGTGACACTAAAATAGATTTGGTGGAAATTGTGAATTTTTTTATCTTATTTTTCCGATCTCATTGTTGATAATGGTGATAAATTGGTCTTTAAGAAGATTCTTTGAACCAATGTATCTGCAGATGGCTTGCAAGAATGCCAGCTTTTAAGAATTACCAATTTTTTTTTTACTTGTTGGGTTAAGCTCTTTTGGAGTTAAAATTCTGGATTATTTATTTTTGATCAATATGCTAGCAGTTTAATCTCAAAAATACTTTATAAAAGCTATTGCTTTGTCAATGTAGTTTGCACATCAGTCAGTGGTAATCTTAGATCGAGTCAAGCTAGAATACAGTCCAGACTCTTGAGTTTCTAGCAACCAGTTTAGTTGACGAAATTGCTTATATCATTTATGAATTAGCTGTGTCACTTATGTATTACAAAAGTACTATTTCAATTAGCTACGAGTACTTATCTATATTAGATAACAATTAAGAAGCAGCAATGTAGCAACTCACGAACAGCTTCATATTCAGTTCATAATGAAATCAGCAACCAATGGCCGATGGTCACTTATGTATTTACCATTAAATTTTGAATGTAGCATGCCCAATTGATATAGCTTTAGACTGATGTCTGTAGTTAGTTCTCCGGCTCCTTTGGTGTTTTCATCGCTATCCATTTTTAGAGTATACTTAGGTGCAAAAATATAATCTATATTTTGACCACCATCTAACAACACTTCTCCTTCAAATCCTGTGACTGTGCTCTTGAAGTGTCCAAACTTGTTGAAAGGTGTAGCTAAGTTTGCTGTATTCAGCAAGTAATTATTCAACACTTTGTAAGGGTCCAGATTGGGCTCTATGTTTAGGTCTCCGCTTAGGAAACTTGGCCACAGATTCAACTCCTTCATTGTGTCTATGATTAGTTTTGCTGATCCAACTTGTGCTTCCTGTCCTATATGGTCAAAATGCGTATTGAAGACGTTGATATAATTATCGGTTGCTTTATGTCTCAAGGTGACATATGAAACAATTCTGGCATAAACAGCGTCCCACCCCTCAAATGATGTCCTTGGGTCCTTATCATTGAGCCACATTGTGTCACTATACATTAACTCCCACTCAGTAGGTTGCCAAATTATTGGGACAAACTCTCCCATCTCTTCCCCATCGATTCTTCCCTTACCGTAATAATCCCATTTACCAGGTTCGTGTCGATTAAGCTCTTTCAAGATATCCAACATCTGAAATTTGTAAACTTCTTGTAATGTGACAATTGAGTTGTCAGGGAATGTATTAAACTTAATGGATGCAACCAATGGAATTAGTCTATCTGACCACTGTTGCTCTCCTGGAACTAGACTGTGGTAACCACCATTCTTCACGTTATGGGAGTATATTCTAAATTTGAACCGTTTTAATTTGTCTTTTGTACCAACTAGGGGTATTTGAGGTAGTTCTGGCTTGTTCTTTGTCACAGGAGAAAATTTGGAGTTGTTAGGGTCAGGCACACCAAGCTTGGTTGTTGTTTCTTCACCTTCTTTTGGTTCTTCCATTATTGTTTTGGCTCTTTCGAGTTCTTCTGGAGACATTTGTTCAATTTCTCCCAAATAATTCCCCGGATTCTGGGAAGTTACTTGTCCAGTTGAATCACTTTGCAGATTACCCAGAACTTCGTGTTTGCTGTCATTCCCTTTAGTGTCTTTCACATTCTGAGAGTTAGCTTTCAGAACACTTGAGGAATGGTCATTCTTTTCGGTGTCTGGGTTGTACTTCTGGCCAAAGTCAGTTATCATTTTTGACACATCGGAATAGGTGGATACAGCAGCCGACTTGCTAAGGGTATACACTAACACAAAAATCAGAATAATAACTAACGAAATCAATGTTAGTCGGATATGTTTGGTACGCTGCGAACGTGTAATCTTCATGGTAACACAATTCGTATAGGTTGGTGGGTGTCTTGAAGTTTTTATTGGACTTTGACAAAAAAAAAATAAAGAATAAAAAAATAAAATATAAAAAACAGACATGCACACTACAACAACTGGTACATACGGAAAATGATAGCCTTTGGAGTTTCCTTCTTATGACATGGTATAGCAATTACATTCCTATAGCACTGATTTAAAATGTGCAAAAAATAAAATAAAAAATTAGGTCCTATCCGGATTCGAACCGGAGTTACAAGGAGGCTTTGAAGTCAAAACCTTGGGTGATAACCAACTACACTATAGGACCAATTTTTTGATCGAGAAATTACCGGCTTTTTCTTGTCGTTAAGATCATATTACTATCCGAATTTTGGCTTCATTGAAATGACAGAATAATTTCAATTAATCCAAATAAATAACTTGAAAACTATTTGAATAGCTTGCTAGACTTCTCTGAGTTAATAAAACGAACTCAAAATTTAGCAATTTCATTGAGTACCTGTTTTTTGTCATATTTTGGTAATTTTTATTTCCCAAAATTTTCACTCATCAATTCAAGTTTAAATAGGAAAAATATTTCTACAAACATTCAAATAATTAGCCAGTAGCACATCCTCACTTTGCTTTTTGCTGGATTTTCTATAATTATCAAAGCTTGTAAATGCCGACCACACCAGGAAGATTGACACCACAGATCCGACAGTCAAACATTATAGCGAAAGTATACTACAAGCATGATCTTGTTAAATAGTAAAATATTTTTCTCTATCAATAAAAACACCCACCTCTAAACCAATATTCATACATAATATGAGTTTGATTATCTTTCCTATATTTCACAGGGATTGTTGCTGCAAAACCATGACCAAAATACACGACTATGGCTCTCTCCCTTTTATCACAGAAATCGATTTTTTCTCAAAATTGTCTTGTTCTCATCAGAGTAAAAAAATTTTTTTTTGTTTAATTTTTTCAGCAACTTCTGTAGCTTATTTAATACACCAACCATATATTTAATTAGACATGTCAGTTATTGGTATTACTTTTGGTAACACTTCTTCTTCAATTGCAGTTGCTTCTGCAGATGGGAAAGTAGATGTTATTGCTAACCCAGATGGTGATCGTTCAATCCCATCCGCATTATCGTACATTGGTGCCGATGAGTATCACGGATCTCAAGCAGAAGCTAGATTAATTAGAAACCCAGAAAACACTATCGTCAATTTTAGGGATTACATTGGGAAAAAATTCAGTGAAATCAATCCAAACACCACCACCGGAGCCAAGCCAAAGGAAATAAATGGAGAAATCAGCTATGAGATTACCAATGATGGTAAAACCGAAATTTTGACTGTCCATGAAGTTGCAAAGAGACATTTCAAACAATTGAAGTTGGCAGCTGAAGACTTTATTGGTAAAAACATTGAAGGTGTGGTGTTAACTGTGCCAACAGATTTCACTGAAGTGCAAAGACAAGAGATTGCCAGAATTGCAGAAGATGCCGGATTAAAGGTTTTGCAATTGATTAATGAGCCATCTGCCGCATTATTGGCCCATTTGTCTAATGATGAAGATAGATTATCACAAGATAAAATTTATGTCGTTGCTGATTTTGGTGGTATTAGAACCGATGGTGCAGTCATTGCTGTTAGAGGTGGTGTGTTAACAATCTTGGCTACTGCCCATGAATACGGCTTAGGTGGTGACAATTTGGATGCCGCATTATCTGAATATTTTGCTAAAGAGTTTGAAAAGAAGTACAAGGCCAACCCAAGAAACAATGCCAGATCATTAGCTAAATTGAAGGCCGAATCTATTGTTGTCAAGAAGACATTGTCGAATGTTCAAACATCTACCTGCTCCATTGAGTCGTTAGCCGATGGCTTTGATTTCCATACCAGTATTAATAGATTAAGATACGAATTGACCGCTAGAGACCCATTAAGCAAAATGACTGCTTTTGTCGAAAAAGTCATCGCCAAAGCTGACTTGGACCCATTGGATATTGATGAGGTGTTATTAGTAGGTGGTGCTGCCCATACCCCTAAATTAGCCAGCAACATTTCCTTCTTGTTCCCAGAGACAACTAACATAATAGCCCCATCCTTGGACTCGAAAGCTTTGAACCCATCTGAATTAGTTGCTCTTGGTGCCGCCTTGCAAGCTTCTTTAGTTGAATCATTTGACGAGTCTGAAATAAAAGAATCCTTACAACCAATTGTGGTAAACACTCAACATTTGTCCAAGCCAATTGGTATTAAAGACGCCGATGGCAATTTCCAACCTATTTTGGTTGCTGAAACAGCTTACCCAATCAAAAAATCCATTGAAGTAACCAATGGCGACTCTACATCAGTTATTGTCGAGTTATACGAAGGTAAGAGAACAGTGAAAGAAACTGTCATTGAAGCTGAACCAGTTGAAGATTCGGAAGACGAAGACTCAGAAGAAGAAGAACCAGAAATTAAAAGAGAAGTTGTCTACGAATGTGGTGACAAATTAGCTGAATTATCCTTGAAAGATTTGAAACCAAACGCCAATTTAGAGGTTATTGTTAACATCACTCAAAACGGTGTTTTACATTTGTCAGGAAGAGAATTAAAACAAGGTTCCATCGCTGTTAAAGGTGAAATCACCTCTCAATAAATACCTTAAGTAGACCGTTATATTGTATTTGTTTATTTTTTTTTTGGAATAGAAATATGGTTGGCGAAAAGTTGCATGAAATGTCATTACTGTAGCAAACTTCATATTAATAAAGTTAAAGATTTTTTTTCCCATAAGGAAATGACAGTCGTAATGTGGAGTTCGTTGTATGATTGCGAATAATGAACGAGCAAAACAACAACAACACCAACAAAAAAAAGAAAGAGCGTTTGTTGGCAAATTGATTCACTTTTAAACGACTAACACTCTACCTTCATTTTTTTTTTTTGCTTATTCTTATTTGTGTTTTCGACATCAACCCCTTAACAAACCATCTACATTATGGGTAAGAAGAAACAGGAGATGTCTCAAGTGTACAATGGATCCAAAAACGAGTTTATATTTGGCGAGCAAGGAGGAAAAGGAAGAAATCTATCTTCGTTTTTAAGGAATTTATCGTTAACAGGATCTTCTTCGAGTGTCGATTCCCATAGAGATTCATACGAAGAAGTAAACAGTAATATATATGGGAGTCTTAGTTATAGCAAGAACAACAGATCTTCCGGCAATTTAAACTCAGGATCAATTTTTCAACCTCGACCGGCATCAAGTGGGAACAGGACAGTTTCTCTTGGACACATTGGCAGACATCATTCACCCAAGAGTCAGCATCGCAGGTCCCATTCAAATACACGTTATGCTGATTTGGACGATGACTGGGACGCAGGACTAGATGAAGTCGTCGTCAAGCCTAACCCGCCACCGATGTTAGATTCTTTGTACCCCGATTTGACAGTTCAACTTCCGCTGCAAGTGCCAGAGAAAAGCCAACACAAGGAGTCCATGGATGATATAGATTTAGAGGCCAAAGCAGAGATAAGCAAGCTTAACCAGCTCAATAGCAAATATGCCAAGTTCAGGAAGATCCTTGCGTCTGACACCATTATAAACTTGCAGGATTTGAGAAAGCTAGCATGGAATGGGATACCAAATGAGTTGCGAGCATTGTCTTGGCTATTGCTACTTGGATATCTTCCTACAAATAAGTCTCGCCAAAGCTCCACTTTGAAAAGGAAACGACAGGAGTACTTGGATGGATTGGGTAGTGTTACAATAGAGTTTCATGAGGATCCACCAGACAACAATTCAAATGTGTCTTTATCCAATGTTAACCGAGATAAGCAATTGTACCACCAAATAAAAATAGATGTGAAACGAACAAACCCAACAATAAAGCTTTATTCTTATCCGGCAACTCAAGTATCACTACGCAAAATATTATATTTGTGGGCAGTGCGACATCCAGCCAGTGGGTATGTCCAAGGGATAAACGATTTGTCTACCCCATTTTATCAGATATTCTTGAATAATTACATTTGGCAGCTACAAAGAAAGAAACAAGGTGAAGTCGAGGACGAGGATTTGTTTATTCCTGGATACATGGCTGGCACTGATGAGGAAGACCCAGAAGAGCAGAAGTTGCTCAACGATCCCCAATTGATGCAATACAGTTTGGAGAATTTTAATACTGAATGGCTCTCTGCGAGAGTCATGTCTATTATCGAGGCAGATACGTACTGGTGTTTGTCAAGGTTGTTAGAGAATATAACAGATAACTATATTCACCAACAACCTGGTATTATAAGACAAGTTAATGAATTGAAAAACTTGATTTCCAAAATTGATGTGGAGCTATTGAATCATTTTGAGCGAGAAGGTATTGAGTTTATTCAGTTTTCGTTCAGATGGATGAATTGTTTGTTAATGCGTGAGTTACCGATGCAACTCATTATTAGAATGTGGGACACTTATCTTAGTGAAACTCCGTTGGGATTTAATACGTTTCATACTTATGTTTGTGCTGCTTTCTTGATTAAATTCAGTAGTGAATTGAAGGAAAAGGATTTCCAGGAGATTATACTATTTCTTCAGAATCCTCCTACAAGTAGTTGGACAGAGAAGGATGTCGAGTTGATGTTGAGTGAAGCTTACATTTGGCAAAGTTTATACAAAAACGCATCTGCTCATTTGAGATGAGAACACCATGTAGTTTTGGACTTATAATCAGTAGTAAACTGTATGTTCAACATACCAACCTATAGTACAGGATAGCCAATGACTTTTGTAGTAATAGAATAATAAAATATTAGACAATAAGGTAGTTTGGTGGTAGAACGATAACTCACACATAATTTCTTTCTGTTCCGACCTGTTGCGTGTTTAGTGTCTGGTATTTTGTATAGATCTGAAATATTTTTGCAACCAGAGTCTTTTATTAATTAATTTAAATCTATCTCATTAAAAAAGCGAGGAAAAAGAAGTCAAAATTTCGTAGTTTTGTTCTCCCGCATTTAAAAGATAATCATCCCCCTTCTTTTTCCACTATTTGATTTTTCTCTATTTTGATTTTTTTTTGTTTTTTGTTTCCTTTCACATTAAAACCAAAGCAGTCCGAGTTTATATCCATAATCTTTAAAATTAGTTCCCGTCAATAATGTCAAAGCCTGCTGGTAGAACCATCTTAGCATCCACAATCGCCAAGCCTTTCCAAGAAGAGGTTACGAAAGCAGTGAAGCAATTAAATTTCACCCCTAAATTAGTTGGACTTCTATCAAACGAAGACCCAGCAGCCAAAATGTATGCCAACTGGACAGGTAAAACCTGTGAGTCCTTAGGGTTTAAGTACGAACTACTTGAGGTTAATAAAAACGATTTGGAGACTGCATTAATCAAAGCCAACAAGGACGATTCTGTGAATGGAATAATGGTTTATTTCCCAGTTTTTGGTGACAAACAAGATCAATATTTACAACAGTTAATTTCCCCTGAGAAGGACGTTGAAGGGCTCAACTTTTTATACTATCATAACTTATATCACAATGTCAGGTTTTTGGATCCTCCTCAAAACCAACAAAAATCTATTTTACCTTGCACACCATTAGCGATGGTCAAAATCTTGGAATACTTGGGAGTTTACAACACTATATTGCACTACGGAAATAGGTTATATGGGAAGAAGGTGCTTATTGTGAACAGATCAGAGATTGTTGGGCGTCCATTGGCAGCATTATTGGCTAACGATGGTGCTACTGTGTACTCGGTTGACATCAACAACATCCAACAGTTCACTAGGGGCGATGATTTGCTGGAACAAAGACACAAGGTTGTTGACTTGAGTCCCGAAGAATATACATTAGAGAAGCTTGCACCCCAATGTGACGTAATCATAACAGGTGTTCCTCTGGAGAACTACAAATTCCCATCAGACTTGGTCAGTCACGGTACTGTTGTTATTAACTTTGCCAGTTCCAAAAATTTCAATGATGACGTTAAATTAAGAGCTGGTTTATATGTCCCATCCATTGGTAAAGTCACAATTGCCATTCTTTTGAGAAATTTATTGAGGTTGATTCACAACAAGCAAATCAGACAAGGTGAAGTTTCTGATGCGACCTCTTCAGCTTAAACTGTCGGAGTGGAGCAGGACACATGGGAGATGACATGTATATACAGGAACAAAAAATTGAATTGGTATTTTAATTCTTTTTTTTTTTGTTTTTCATGTTTCCCAAAACACGATTTAGGAGGAGTCAAGCCAATGAGGAAAAATTTTTTTTTTGTCTTTCAATTTTTTTAACTCTGATGGTTTTATGCAACCCCGATTATTTTAGCATTCTAACCTGTATCAGCCCAAATCAATCTTAGAGACTTTTTTTTGCAATAATATAGAGATAGGAGCAAGAAGTATAAAGAAAAAACAACGTGTACTATCTATTCTGTGTATTTGTACACCTATAAATAAACAATATCAATATACTAGACAACAAGATGAGCTCGCCTCTGAATGAAGCTTCAGACACATCAAACTCATCAGTTCGAAAACGGGTAGTTCATATTGACCCACTAGAAATCACACAATCACTAGGATTCCAAACGTTTAGAAAAGGCGCAAGAAAGCCATGGACGAAGGAAGAAGATTCCAAGTTGTCGTCTTTAGTAGCAACAGAGTACCCTAAACCTATTGATGTGGAAAAAGTAAACTGGGATTCCATTGCAGAGACTTTGTTTCCGGATAACTTTAGAAAGGGCAAGGAATGTCGGAAGAGATGGTGTAATTCATTGAATCCAACTTTACGGAGGGGAAAATGGAGCAAGGAAGAAGACGAGAAATTGGTGAGAGCATTTGAAAAATATGGAGCCTCATGGTTAAAAGTATCGCAAGAAATTGAAGGACGCACAGATGACCAATGTGCGAAACGATATATGGAAGTTTTGGACCCCAGTACAAAGAACCGTTTAAAGCCATGGTCCATGGAAGAGGATTTGAGGTTGATCCAGCAGATAAAAATTCATGGCACGAAATGGAGGACCATAAGCAATGGATTTGAAGGAAGGCCGTCCTTGACTTGTCGGAATAGATGGAGAAAGCTCGTGACAGATGTGGTTAGAGGAAAAGCCGATCCATTGATCAAACTGCAAGTAGAAAATGTAACGCAGAAAAATATGGATGATGAATCTAACGAAGATAATATTTTAGAAGTTTTGTCAAAGAAACAACAGGAATTGACAGAAAGCAATAAGGAAACTGAACCCAAAAATAGTAAACGCCCTAAAAAATTAAAAAGAGACCCCGATTTACTGCTGAACACGCCAAGACCGACAAGTGTTAATACTCCTGCCAACGAGCAAAGTCGCACTGAAGTAGAGTGGAGATACACATTGACGCCCGATGGAAATAAGCAGGCAAGAGTTGGAGAAGATGGCTATTTTTCCAGGAACAATATTTTTGGTGAAGAGAACGGAGGAGTAATCAAAAATCAACAGATGGTACAGCAGCTTGTATCGTATGCGAAAAAAAGACATTTGAATATCACGGTTCATCAGCACATTCACCATCACTATGCCTCTAACACCCAACAAGACACTAACAGTCGAACTCAGCCAAACCGATTCAACGTTGAACCAGAAGATCAACTGTCGCGTTTTCAACATTTCAATTATTTACCACCACTAATAGAGGTTCCCAAATTGAACTCATCACAATCTTCTCCGAACAACAGCTCTTATGAAGGTGCGAGTGGCACAACACCAACCACCACCCAGTTCCATCACCACCATCATCACCACCACCATCACCATAACAACAATGAAAAGGACCAGAGGACCAAGCCTGCTAGTACTAACGGAAGTGTTATTCGATCAACAACACCAGCAGAACTTGATGGTACCAGGGAGTCTGATCTTATAAAATTGTTGAACAATACTGATGAACTTAACAGAAGAGAAACAACTCCCATCTCCAATCCATTAACACCCTTGGCACAAACTGTGGAATATGTAGAGGCAGAAGAAAATCAAAAGCTCAAACGGAGAAAGTTGGGCCCTACTGTTGAGTCAAATGCAGACATGGTGAGCAAAGCCCAACATCTCAACAATGATAAGAACCATGACATCCCCAGTGAGGATGAAGAAGAGTTAGATTTTTGGGAAACAATGAGAAATTTGACGGAGTTGCCCAATAACACTTTGAATAATACCACTACCAAACCTACTGTTACTAGCAGCAAAAACATCCTTTCTCACGACACTACTTACCACAATAGCACCACGAGCTCCAATAATAGCAAGATTCTCACTTCAACCCAGTTTTCCCAAAAGCCTGTATCACAGCATCACCCACTTCATTACTATAATAGCAACACCAGAGAGAATACACCGAAGCCTGTGCTAATTCAAAGCCAAGCCCGGAAGGAAACAGGAAATGCTCAAGGCAGCAACAACAATGAAGGACAAGAAGAGGGATTGGATGAAGAAGATAAGTTATTGGCAAGAGAGGTGGCTGAAGTTGGCGTAGACCAAGAGACGTTGAACAGTTATGGGTTGTTTTATAATGTGTATACTCGAGAGGGCTCTACATTTCCAGAATTGCAACCTCAGCAAAGTTCACAACAACAACAGCAACAGCAGCAGCAGCAACAGCAAAAGTACTCGGCATATGACCAATGGGGCGGTGGTTTTGGAATGATTCCATTCAACCCATCCTAGATGTATATCTATAATTAGTAGAAATGATTAATAGAAATATAATTTTAAGTTTTATGAGAATAAATATGAATTGGTATTCTAGTGTATAAGAATCAGATGCTAATGTAAGAATATACGATGATTGATTGTAGTTAGATTTTAAGCAGTATATTACAATGTAAAAAAGTCAAAAATTTAAGCTTTCGCAAATAGGTCCCTTGGCCCAGTTGGTTAAGGCGTGGTGCTAATAATTTTAATTTGTTACGCCAAGATCAGCAGTTCGATCCTGCTAGGGACCAATTTTTTTGCACATAGAAATATCTATAAAGTCTCATTTAAAGAAAATCCTTTACTTTAAGAGGTTTTTTTTTTTCAAATCCATTAATCTCTAAAATAGCTTGCCACTAGTGGACTGGTGCTATTTCATTGAGGAATGGTTTGGAAGAATTTACTTCTAAATAATTTTAACTTGGGTCGTGTAGAGCACAGATTAGCAGGTACTTATAAATTCCCACAACGCAAATAATACCTGAGATTTTGTTACAGTGGCTAAACCACTTACACTGGACACAACTTCACAACGTCTGCCTACTTTGATTAGTAAATTAGATATATACACACATACACGTACATACATTGACAACAAACTGATACAATGACGACCAACTCGATTGGATCCGAGCTTCCCATTGCAATAGAAATGATCAACCCCCCAAACTCTACGAGGAATGATAAATTTGATGAATTGGTACTAGACTATTTTATTCATGAAGGGTACGAAGACGCAGCGATCAAGTATAGCTGCCGTAGAAAAGCAAATGCTAATGACATTGATCAAGAAATCGAAAACAGAGGCAACAATAGATATGATATTAGTGGTAATAAGAAGGATCAGATATCACCACCAACTAGTAGTCTATTTATCGATAATATGAACCGATTGAGTAACGACAAAGAGTTTTCCGATATGGTCATTAGCTACTTTAATAACCCCAGTGGCAAACACAATAATAATGAAAGTACTGATAAACATAACAATAATAATGGTGGCAGTGAAAGTGCCAGTTTTCCCGATATTACTGATGTTGGGGCAATAAATAATCGTGATAAAAAAACGGAGTCTGGTTTTGCCACAATTAAGCAGCGTCAAGAGATTAAGAAATTGATTTTGAATGGCGATATTAGTCAAGCAATTAAACAAATTAGTCAATATTATCCGATGATTTTAGATTTGAATAATCTATTGCACTTCAAATTGTTGAGATTAAACCTCGTTGAAATGATACGTAACCATAAATTTAACACCAAGAGTAGCAACGATTCGATGGATGCTGGCCAGGATGAACGGGAATTTTTGGCAACAATATTGAATTTTGTTCGAGAGAATTTAATCAATAAAGTGTTTAATCTGTTCAAACTACTAAAAGAGTTAGAAATCACCATGAGTTTATTGTGCTTTAAATTTGATCCCACCATTGAGAATTTGCAAGACCAAGCTGATTTGCCAGTAGAATTGAAAAAGCTTTTTGATTTATCATTGAGGTATCAATGTTATCGATTGGTAAACAATGCAATTTTGAAACTTTATAATAACGAGTATACCGATGTCAGTATTGCAACAACTAACAAAGACATGCTTCGATCAAAATCACCGTTTAGCGATAGCTATTATTTAACAAATGATGAAACCGTTCAAGAATTGTTGGAAGACCGGGAAGAATCCAATAAACGGAAAATGACCAGAACCTATCATGGTCCTAAATTTGCCGAGTTTGATTTATCGAATTATAAACATAAATCAAGACAACAACAACAAGGAATAAACTATGAACTGTCAGATTTTGTTACGCTAGAAGAACAACAACGAAACAATGAACAAGAAGAACTAGAAGCGGTAGATGAGGAAGACGAGGATGATGAAGAAGAAGAAATAGGATACCATATTAATCCCGATGTCAACTTGTATAGTAATGGTGATGCTGACAAAGATATGAAGGACAGTAGTATCGACAATATAGGGACTGAAAATGAAGATGAGATGAATAGAATAATAAATTTGTCCTTGGATTCGAGGTTAGAAAGAGTAATAAAATTATGGTTGTTAACTGAGCAGAGAATCAAAGATTTGAACATTGTTGTCACGAACCGAAACTAAAGGTTTTGAGCTGAGAGGAGTTGATGTTTTTTCTTGGACACTGAAATAGTTTACAATTCATTATGTACAACTAACTGAATATTTTGCTATACATAAATACATAGTATATGATAAGATCTAACATTCTAATTTAGTATTTGAGCACACAGACAGTCTTGGGGTAAATATCTTGGAGGCTGGACCAATTCTCAGTTTCTTTATTTATATAACAACAACCACATCAATTGTATTACCAGTTTCAATATTGCATTTACTTAAATAGTTGTCATTTTCATGAGTGCCGACCTCAATATTTTTATTATTGTAGATTTTCACATTATCGACGGTCAATTCGTTTTTGTTATTGTCGCTACTGTTATCGGATTTTATTCCACTTGACTGGTTAAATTGACGTAAATACTCAGAATCATTGATAAGGTTTAGTACTCTACCTCGTAAATGAATGATAGTGCTACCGAATTCTGGCTCTTCGTTCATTTCAAAATCCTCTGGGCTAAATTCAAAGTAGTATTTGATAAATTTTTGCAATTTGAAAACTTCTCGACTCAATGAATTTAACTTTTTCCAATTGTTAAAGTCACCAGCAAGATCAAAATTGACATTAAAGTTAAAATGGTCGTGAAATTTGGATAACAATATTGTTGAATTGGATTTCAATTGATAATATTGATCCAATAGTTCAATGTTCTCCGAATCAACAAAATTCAATCTAATGTAAACGTGTGAACAGTGGATGGGGACTTCTGTAAAGATATCTTTGGCATGATAATCCCATAGTTTCAAATATATCCCACTCCAATAAATGGTTTCGTAACTGAACAAAACAATAAATACAATGATTAAAAACTCAGTAATCAATTTCGAGATCGGAGTAGCCAACAAGTTACTGGTGAATGAATTTGACTGTAGATACGAAGTTAATAGTTGATCATATTGATATGCAAGCTTAATTATAGCGGACACAATCATAGCGATAATAGAGTCTCTGTTCAAGTCAAATATTCTTAGGAATAGATCATTAAAAAGTAATCAAGAAGGTATAATTTTCTTGAACTTAATTTTTCTTTGGTTTTTTTTTTTCTTTTCTTTTTCTTCGGTTGAACTAATCGTCTATAACCGCTACCAAACGGGAATCGTATATATATTTTTTTTTCGGACTTGGAGTTGTACACTCCTAAAATTTTGATGATTTACGACGAGGACAGTCAATGAAACTTAGACAAAAAAAAGGACTTACTAATCTTTAAGCTAAATATTTATTTGAATCTTGCAAACTATTTATGTATATATATGCTGAGATATTCTGTGTTTTTTAGGAGCTAAACCAGGATTGCCTAAATCAAGAAATTATCGGCAAAAACACAACAAAAATACTAGGGCAACTTGCTAGATTTCAGGCTGCTGATTAAATGGAGATTTGTTATGTCTTTTTCCCTAACCATGCAATGGTATTTTTAACAAATTGACACACTTCATCCATATTTTCATCTTTCAAGAATTGAAATGTTATTTTTTGGTCACAAAGAATCTCAGAAACAATCTGCCATCTCGATAATTCAAAATCAATCTCATTGGGGTCATTATCTGTTTTTTCAGATTTGTTTTTCTCTTTTTCATTATCAGGACTATAGATATCATCATCATTCAACTTAAATTTCAAATTTGAATAAAATCTGACATTCATTCTTTTTTCATCCATATTAGCAATTTTTTCATCTTTCATATATGCTGCTGGGTTAATCTTTTTAATATTACAATGCATAGTGAAAATAGGGATTTTATTGTTGGCACTGAATTGATCTTTAGCTTCATTATCCCAATCCAAATGCAAATCTTTGAAATTTTGATTAGTTTTCTGAAATAGCTGATAATCCAATTGAGGATTTTTTTGTGCCATGGCCATTCCATGGAATCCACCACCAGGAGTAGTGTCAAAGTATCCCAATGTCCTAATAGATGATGCCACTTGATAGTATTTCTCTCCACAAGCAAGAGCCGCAGCAGCAAAAGTATCTTTATCACCTTCACCCAATGCTCCCAAGCTAAATAGTTTATAATAAATCTCGGGACCAAAAATATTATAATACAAAGTCATCAACATGACTTTCCCGTGAGTCTTTTTATTAAACATAACTTGACCAGACTCAGTCGACAAATCAGGTAAAGCACCTTCAAGATCGTGGAATCTAGTTTCATTAATCTCAAGCTCGCTGGTTAACATATTGTGTATATTAACAGGAAAACGGCCAGTTCTCACTTGCTTATTACCTACTACAGGTTTGCCAATGATGTCGTACCATTCCGGGGATATTGTTCTTTCCCAATAATCTGGCCATAAAACCATACCATTGTCACGGTAAACAGGAGAATCGAAAACTTTTTCCGGTTTCAGTAGGACGACGTTATCGGAATCCAATATCAAAACATGTTGAAACGAGCTTAAACAAAGTGCCAAAGCTTTGAATTGGTAGCTAGAAAATTTCCAGTGCTTGGCAACATTAAACCCCAATTTCTCCGGCACTAGAATACACTTTGCATTATATTGAGGTAAAACATGATCGCAAAAATGCGCTTCTTTATAATAATCCTCGATGGATGGAATGAGTATCTCCACGGGTAAATTAGATCCTAATTTACGTAGCTGTAATAGCTGAATATAAGCCATCCACGAATAGAAATTGCCTCCAATAGTGACAATACCATAGGTGTTTGGAGTGTAAACTGACTTAGGTAGCTTGCTGGGTAAATTGCGCAATACTGATTCATGGTACTGTCTGATTATATCCTTGTGGAATATGTTAGCTTTTGATAATAACCAGTCCCGAGTCTTTATCTTGGTGGTTAGTTGTTGTTCCTTTGGTGTGTATTTGATTAATGGCTTTAATCCATCGTCGAATTTGTTGATCTCAAAAATATTGAATATGTGCTCCCAAAACTCTTGTGATGTTAGCTTATTTAAGGATTTTGGTGGAGATATTGGTGACGAGCATCTCGTTGAATTTAGTTTGGTGTTCTTTAGTGACTGTGACGATGAATGGTCTTCATTAATAGTTGGTTGAACCTCGTCAGCTATAAGTTGGTATTGATACCTAATGAGTTGAGTGAAAATTATTGAAATTAAACATAAGCAGATTATTAAAGATTTTGGTCTGACTAATATTCTACGGCCATCTTTAAATATGCTACCCATGGTTACCTAAAGATTACTCCAAAAAAATTAAAAAAAAGATAGAAAAAGAAAAAATGGAAAGGAGGACATTCCTTAGTATCTATATATAAACACATAATCTGTTGATAGCTATATGCAAAAAAAGATAAATACAGCTCAAAGTGCTAATCATTGGCGACAAGAATTGGAAAGATATAGTAGGTAAGGGGGGTGTGGAAAAACTGGAATATCTGGAAATGAAAATATACCAATGCTGCAAAAATTAATTCTTGTTAGCTGTACAGACACGAACGAAAAGAAAAAAAAAGAAAGAAGAAACTGTCAAAATAGGTAATTTTGGTATGGTACACTCCCATGTGTGCATAAATTTTATATGGGTAAAAAATTGACACCACAAAAATAGGCGATTTAGTGCTCACAGATACTGAAGAATTCTAATTACCTTCTGGACATGATGGTTCGAAGTTGATATATTTTACTAGATGTACATGTAAGAATATATTTAGATAGAAATTTAAATAACAAATAATCTACGAACTATTTTAAAACTGTGGATAGGGTGAAAATGTAGTGGTAAATATTATGATCTATTAATAGAAAAAATTTTTTTGACACGGTTTTTCTAATATCTAAAAATATTAAAAGGTGGGATTATAGCATCGATGCAGAAACCAGCAAGTTTTTTTCTTAAAAAAGAATCTTGGATGACAGAAACTGATGTAGACTTGGAATGTGGTCACGATTTCGTATAGTACAACCGTTGTATCTATTCCACAAACACGTACATTGACATATCCTCAATGTAGAAAAGCTATCCTATAGTACAACAACAAACTTGTACCATCTTGGCCAATCGCAACTGCTTGAAATGACAATGAATGTAAAGTTTTTTCTTTTATTAACTCATTTACTGAAAACATTTTCATCAAACTAGTCGACTTGCATCAACAAAAACAATTCGAACACCAAATGTGCCAATTGTTAAAAACGAAACTAAAAATAAAAAACAAACAAATAGACTTGTAATTTACGAACTTTACAGCTTCTCCCGAATCGGAACGAACTGAACCAAAAGTACAAAAAATAGAATTTCATTTAAATTTTAGGGAACGCGTTGCTCTAAGCAATTAATACTAGTCTTTGAACTTTTTTGCTGACTTTCTTATTTGACCTCTTGATTTATCTGTGAGTTTTTCCTCTGAAGAAAATTCTATGAAAAATGAAACAGCACAAGGCGTCTTAGGTTACTACTGCTGCTGTAGTTATTCCCTAACTGAACATCAGCTGATGTTCAAAAAAAGATAAATTGATGTCACTGTGCTAGAGGTGCATGTGGCTTAAACATTATTATGTTTTTTCTTGTATCCAAATTAGTATAGTATCTCGAGATAAGACAGTTTAAAAGCCTCGAGGAAAATCTTCACAAGATTACTACTACGACTATCTGTAATTGCCATTCATAATTATATCAAAAAGTTCTATTGTTTGGAATTGGGTTTTGTGCATCTATTCTTATTGTATTAGGAGAAGGAAAATTTGGATGAACGATTTTGGCGGAAATAATCGTCGGCCACACAATAATACTTGACCCTAATGTTTAAAAGCGGGATCTTGTAATTGATATTGCGTTTCACACATCGAGTACAAGCACCAACTAACTCTGTCTTCCCTAACTTTTTTTTGTTTGATAAAAGAATAGTTAACTGAGTCATGTTTAAGTATATTTGGTATTAATTTCTATCGTTGAATGAACTACAAATATGTGCAGATCACGTGAGCAGAAGTTGAGTTGTAAATTTTTCAATTTTCGTCGTTGGTGGTCTTTCAGTCAGTGCCTTGATAATTTTTTTTCTTCAGAATTGCTTCAACGCGAAAAACTTGAAAAAAAAGGAAAAAACACATTGAAATCTTATACACCTGTCAAACTAGATAGATTCAATCTTATTGTTCCCGTTTGATTCCCCCTGTTCAGCATAGATATCTTCTACGTCATTGAATCTTTTTTTTTTTGTACATCTTTCAAAACCCAACACCTAACCACTAATCCATACAATGGCAACGGGTTATTCGACAGGTGTATCACCTTTTGATTTGGATGAAAACAATCACAACGACTCAATTCATCATCGACACCAAAACCACCACAGCCAGAGCCACGACTCCCTGGGTGAACGTGACGATACTGAAATTGAAGACATCATCCAAAAGACATCGAAACTTAATATTAATACCTCAACGTCAACCAAAATAAAAAACTTTTTCTTCCAATCCTCCAATCGTCACGATTCGTCAAATTCCCCACCATTGAGGGAAGTGTTTATCAAAACCATTAACCCACTAATATTAACAGCAATTTCAAGTTTTGTTCGTCTTTATCGTATTGATGTGGCCAATAGTGTCGTGTGGGATGAAGCGCATTTTGGGAAGTTTGGCTCGCAGTATCTTAAACGCCAGTTTTATTTTGATGTCCACCCGCCATTGGGTAAATTATTAATAGGATTGTCGGGATACTTGGCCGATTATGATGGTAATTTTGATTTTGAGAGTTCAAATGTTTACCCAGACAATGTTAATTACGTATTTATGAGAATCTTCAATTGCTTTTTCGGAATTCTTGTTACTCCGTTGGCCTACAAAACTGCAGTAATATTAGGGTATAATCAGTTCACCTGTTGGTTGATCGCTTTCATGGTGATTTTTGAACAATTGTCATTGACATTATCCAAGTTTATTTTATTGGATTCAATGCTACTATTTTTCACAGTTTTAACAATGTATTGTTTGGTTAAGGTACACACTTTAGCCATAGCCCGTGTTGGTAGCAACTCCAAGACTCCACTAACAAAATTGGAAATCAAATGGTATATTTTGACCGGTATTTCAATAGGATGTGTGTGTTCTGTTAAGTGGGTAGGATTATTTGTCACGGCTTTAGTTGGATTTTACACAATTGTTGATTTATGGATCAAGTTTTATCAAACTTTTGCTATTGACAAAAAGTCTCCTAAAAAAATGTCGGTTGTCAATTATTTAATCCATTGGGTTGTTAGAATTTTTACATTGATAATTATCCCCATGACAATTTACGTTGCCACTTTCAAAGTCCATTTTATGGTGTTGAATCATACTGGTCCTGATGATGGTACTTTGTCTACTTTATTACAAGGTTCGTTAATTGGAAATGACCTACAATCCGGCCCCAGATCAGTAGCTTTTGGATCATTGGTTACTATCAGATCGCAAGGTTTATCCCCTAATCTTATTCATTCACATCCTCATAATTATCCACAGGGTTCACAAGAGCAACAAGTGACTACGTATGGGTTTAAGGACGATAATAATGAATTTTTGTTTGAATTTGGTGTTGATGCAGGCTTACGTAACCAACACGCAACATTAGAAAATGAAAATAGTACTAGAAATGGTGGGAATGATGATGATTATTACCATGTAATAATTCATGATGGTGATACTGTGAGAATCAACCACAAAAACACAGGGTCTTATTTACGAGCCAATGCAGTAGGTGCTCCGATAACTTCAAGTAGTTATGAGGTGTCATGTTTCGGTGATGTTGAAAGCAATGACTGGGCAGATGAGTGGGTGATAGAAATCCAATCACAAGACCAATCACCAGATCCAATGTTCCAAGATGAAGACCCGCTGGAGATACATTCAGTTTCGACTAGTTTTCGATTGAAACATAAACAATTAGGGTGTTATTTGGCCACTACTGGGAAATCGTACCCTGCATGGGGGTACCAGCAGGGTGAAGTTGTGTGCAAATATTCTGTTTTCAGTCGTGATAAGAATACATGGTGGAACATTGAAAAACATGTTAATAATAAATTGCCATTACCTGCAACTGAGTATGTCCCACCGAAACCAAAATTCTGGAAGGAGTTTATTCTTTTGAATTATGCCATGATGGCATCCAACAATGCCTTGATCCCCGATCCAGATCGATTTGATAAACTCAGTTCTGAATGGTGGGAATGGCCAATATTAAATACTGGTCTCAGAATGAATAGTTGGGGTGATGCAGATATTAAATATTTTCTTTTGGGTAATCCATTGATTACTTGGATGTCAACAATTGCGTTGATTGTTTGCCCCCTTTATTTGTTGGTTGTTGGCATCAAATATCAACGTCAATGGATATTGTTATCAGCAACAGACACTAGCAATGCCAACCCAGCAAACAGTCAATCATTATCGTTGTTAGCAGCTCGAGCATTACTTCCATTGGCGGGGTGGGTTTTGCATTATGTGCCATTTATTTTAATGGGTAGAGTCAAGTATCTTCATCATTACGTCCCAGCATTATATTTTGCCATCTTTGTTGCTGGGTTTATTGTTGATGCCATTTTAAATTTGGATTTTTCATATCATAACAATAAATTTCAGTATATATTCAAAGTGGTGATCTACTCTACGTTATACTTGGTGATTTGCATAAGTTTTTGGTACTTTAAAGATCTCTCCTTCGGTATGGAGGGGTCATCGGTTGATTATCGACACTTGCGACTTTTAGGCTCATGGATGATATAATTTGCAAATACTATAGGATCAGTGTTTAGGGATACTAATTATAACACCCGAAGCTTACTCAGTTTGTGTAGAAAGATTATTGGTAGGTTATACATATATGCAGACAATTAAGTAGAGAAACACAAGTAAATGCAACTTGTTGTAGATTGGCTTTTGGTCAATAGTTCATGTAAAAGCACATACATGGTAAAAAAAGATTGATATAACAACAAAAGGATAAATAGATTCGGAGCGGCCACACAATGTGACATGCTAAAAAACGCGTCCGAAAGTTTATCCTACATGAAACAGTCTAATTTAAGGTTGTTTCTTTTTAGACACAGAATAGTCTGTCTATTCATTAGTTTGATGTGGTTTAATGTTTAGAATACGAATGAAATTCGAGGTTTATTTGAATAGCTGGTTACAACTTCAACTTTGGGTTCAAAAACCTGATTCAAAGTTTGGTTTCATTGGAAACAATTTTTAAACCAACAAACATCTCTTGACGAAATTTTCAACGAAAATGTAAAAGGCAAAAAAAAACAAAAGAAGTAGGAAAATAAACAATCGTTCAATAATCTAATTCCGATATTCTCGTTTCATCCACAGGTATTTTACTTATAACAGATAAATTGTACAAATTAAGAATAATCTTGTTGTTGTGGAGGATGAAACGTTTGAGAACGATATTTCAATCCGCATACAAATAAAGAAGAAAGTATGTCCATTATTTTGGGAAGCTTATCTTGAAGCTTCACATCTGTTGGAGGCACTATCAAGGATCCAAATTACAATTCTTCTCTAATTATTGTTGAAAATGACTATTAACACTCGCAACATTATCAATATTGTAGTTGTAGCGATAGTGACACCAATTGCAGTGGTCAATAGACGATGGTGCTCTGTTCACGTTACACAAAATAGCACTTTGATTTTGTGTATTGTTTCATATTGAATTTTTCAACCATTATTTTCGCAGCATTTTCATCTGAAACAAATCAAAGTAGCAAAAAAAAAACAAAATAAAACAATAAAGAATAAGTTTTCTCTGCTAAGGATATACAATGTCCTTAAATTTCAATTAGGCTGGAGTTGCTTTTGCTAGAATTCTTTGGATATACAACTGTGTAACCCCAATTAGTGCCGTGGTAGTAATGGCATTATTGCCAGTATTGTTTGCTAGTGATAGGTGCCAAGTATAATATTATAATTTAATGTACCTGTTCTAATTCAAACCACTAAAGGAGTAAAAATGATGATTGTGGCAACAACATTATTATATATATCCAAAAGAAGAATAAGAAAAAGAAATATAAAAAAAATAGACTGCGAATCAACGGTTCTAGGCTCTTCGTGGCACAAGTACGTATGTATGTTCTTACCTCCTTCTCCTCCCCTCGTGTCCCTTTCTTCCCCTTTGCGGCTTTTTGAGATTCAGTTTTGTCACTCATTTTGACCCTAAATTGTTTGTTATACATTTAAAAAATCCAGTTAAATGCCTCTCTCTGTCCCCTTATTGCCATCTAAATACGGGGCTTATGTGTATGTGCGAATGAATAGGAGTAAGATACAATTGTTTTGCATTATTGTATTCAAAGCTGATTTAAATGCTGTAATTGTTCATGCAATATGTTGCCTATCTCATGCCAAATGATTTAGTTTAGTACTGAACTCTATGTTGTATGTTCCTCTACAGCTTGTATTATTTTCTCCATAATCTTTACGTGAAACAATTGTCAACTCGTTGCCACCTTCAAAGATAATAAAAATGGTGTGTAGCGCAGGATAATTGCCTGTTGACGCCTCATTCATCTTATTGTTATTGTTTATTTGTTTGTTGTGTTGACCCCATCGTGTGGTTTTTAATTTTTACCACCGTGTACCGTTTCCTTCTTCTTCCCCCCACCTGTTAATAGATTTGTTTGCTGTTGCCATTTACAGTTGGCGGTAATAATGATAACTATGATGATCGCCATACACGTAAGATCGGTTCTTTTTTCCTTTTATTTTGCAGTGTTTCATCAATCTGCTTCTTTTTATTCAAATTTTTTTTTTATTTTTTTCTTTTTTTTTAAAAGTGTTTCATGACGAGTATTTTAAACCTCAAGAAAATTGTGTTTTTATAATTATATGACCAACAGGATATGATGGTATATATATATGACAATTCTCTGTTTGTTTTATTATCATCCGTTAGTTCTTCTTTCTTTTCGTATTAGCTCTAGCGATAATAATTATTTTGTTTCGTCTTCTTCAAGCTACACAACTTCATTGTTTGAAGTCCACTATTAGTTCTTTGTTTCAGACTATTGTTATTTGTATTAATTTCCTAATATTTCCTCCCTCCCATTCACAAAACCTTAATTAGCAGTTTATTACATATTTAAAACATTTTAGATTTGATTTTTCATTGTTAATTTACTTTCTTAGTTTAGGTATATATATATACAAATTTGCACCAATACTGTTAACACCCCCAATGAATGTTGATTTCATACAATATAAAACCAAATCCAATATCAAAGGCAACAATAATTACGACGACGGTAATCTCACTGACGACGAAAACGATACCAATAGTAACACCACAATCAGTACCAGTATAAGTACTAGTACCAAAGAAGTTAAAAACACCGGCCAAGTCCATCATCAGTTATACACCACAACTAGTAATCCAGTAGGGTCTTTAGAATCAACTACTTGCCCATCCTTAGCAACCACATCTTCAGATAATACCAGTAGCTCAGATCACAACTATTTATCTGCATCTGAACTGACCCTGGTACCCCCAAATACGGCCACTAACAACAATAATCCACCCCCAAATTGGTTGAAAGTTAACCCACCTCCAAAGCTAACATCATTACCCATAGATATTCCATTACAGATTAAAGAAGTTGCTCCTGGGGAATCATCATTTAGTTCAAGCGATTCAGACGAGTGTAGGAATAGTTATCCGAACACTCTCAATTATAATCAACCAGCCAATTTTGCTATGATTTATAATAATGCTCAATTAAAACGTCAACAGCAGAGTATTTTATTAAATCAGAAACAACAGCAGCAACAGCAACAGCAACAAGAACAAGAACAGCAGCAACAGCAGCGTCAACAACAGCAACAAGCAATGTTATTATCACCAGCTAGAGATTATAATAGTCTTAGATATATTGCTAATAAAAAAGTTGATTCACCCATGTCAGATGAGTTTTTTTTTCAGGATAATTATCCTCTGGATGTGAAATTCCAATATCAACAAAGTATTATTGAATTTTTAAATTATATCATTGGCAAATATAAGGAGATGGAACAAGGGATAAACTCGTATATGGATTGGTGGAATGTTTATGCATTCAAAAGACAAACGTTAGACAACATGATCCATATTGCTCAAGGGTTTAAAGCAATGATTATCAGTATTTTGAAACAGTTGAGCGTTAATAGTGGGATAATTAAAAATGGTTCACAGAGTAAAAATGAGGCTTTCAAACAAAGGTCTTTGGATCCTTCTTACATCAATAACAACACTACTGATAGTGATGATGATGATTTAATAAATTATAATGTGTTCCAATTTGTTTATAATTGTTCGATTGAAAATGTTAATATTGGAAATTTAATCAATTGTTCATTATTTACCAATACATTCAAATTCAATTTATTGAGTTATTATTACAAGTTGAATTATCTTTTGATCAATGTTAAAGACCAAAAAAATTGGTTAGTGATCCCTATGGAAATATGGTATAAGTTGCCTTCGTTTATTAAAATTATTAATGATAATTTAACTAAAATTAATAAACCAATGACGAGAGATTTAGAAATCACTTTGGTAAAATTGAATTCAATTACTTGTAAATTCCCCACCGTTGATAATTTGAAAAAAACTGATCCTATAGGATCATGGCATGATTTTGAAAAAATTAATCGTTTGTTGACGGAAAAGTTTCCTGATTATACAGAACATGGTCATGTTCAAGAATTCCCTGATTATATGCCTCGTCCGTTATCATCATCAAATGATATTAAAATCATTCATATGAAAAGAGTTGCTGCACCACCAAGACGAATTGAAAGTGGCTCGGTACCAATTAAAAATATCACCAACAGCAATAACAATAATGACAACAACGGCAGAGGCAATAACAATTCACAGCAGGAAAAACTAGGCCGAGCAACATCTTTAAAAAGATCAATAAGTAAAATCGTTAAACGAAGCTTGTCAACTAACGATGCAAACAACAAGGAGAGAGAAGAAATTCCGAATCAGAGTCCAGCAGTTAAGTTAGAAACAAATACCCCTAAGCATCAACCACAAAGACATCAATCATTACAAGAGCATTTGAGAAATCAGCAGCTGATGAAAACTCCTAAGCGAGAAGACTTGATGCTGTCGAAGCCGCCTAATACACAACGTCCGTTACCTCAACCAAGTATTAAACCAACAATTGCTCGATATCGATCAGTCAATGGTAAAAAGGCATCCATTAAAAAAGTTGACAATTCAGCTATTCAATATCAGTTGGATTGTTTAATGCAGTTTCGTAAACGATTATTTCAAATTGGTCCTCAATTATTGGATTTTTTGAACTTACAATTAAATTATTGTAAATCATGGGAATCGTTAATTGACGAACAGCAGCAACAACAAAATAGAAATACCTTTGCAACTAATGACCCATATATCAAATCGATTTATCAATCTTTCCATGAAAAATTGTTGAATCAAATTGAATTCACTAAACTGACAATTATTTTACATATTGCTGATAGGTTGATTATTCCCATCGATGAGTGTCTTAAACTATGTGATCAAGGTAAAGGTGATCCAATTAATGTTAATAAATTTATGGAATTAATTGTTGCTCAATATAACAAATTGTATAGACAATGGTTGGAAGGAATAATTGGACCCAATAGTATTAAGGAATACCAAGATTTATGTAACAAAATTGGTAAACCCAATGGAGAAGATATCATTCAGTATTATAATCAGTTGACTAGGTTGAAAAGTTTGGTTATGTGATTTTCACGGACGATTATGATGGACTTTATAATATAGACAAATGTTTTTCTTTGGTTAGTTGGTGTAGCTTTGGCTATCAGCTCAATTTATTTTTTAATGTGTATATCTAGCTAATAAATTGTAATTGTATTATTTTTCAAGTGTTTCTATGTAAGGGTATCCTGAAGTATCTGAAGTATTTCCAGTTTAGGAAGGAGGTCTACAGCAATTACTATGACGCGTTTTTAAAAAATTAATGTGTAACCAAGTATAATTGTGACTCTACTATTCCCTAAATTCTTAGTCAGATAACTGATTCCTTTAATGTATTATTATTTTAAACAAAAATCTAGTGGCTATTTTTCACGAGCATTTTGATTAACACAATTGTTGCACTCAAAATCATGCGAAAAAATGAATAAAATGAACTACATTTTGCAACATATATGCACAATAATGACCTCTAATGAGCAATTTTACGGCAGGTTATCTCGTGTCAACGTTGACTTGTTTGCTGGAACTTGTAATGGTACCAGCACCAAGCCCGAGCCGTATAAGGTGGTTCTAGGGTTGAGTTTTGGGAGTCAAGTTCTATTTCCTAGAACTGCCCTGGCACTGGCTATCTTGCCGAGCGCCACCACGGCTCTGGCTCCCGGCACTAGCCCTCGTTGGTGCTAGAGATGGTACAAGCTTTGGCAACTGGCACAACCGTATCCTAGGATAGGATAAAACCTTCCCAGCGGTTGCTCTTGTACCTCCACTTTGTTACCTAGCACCCTGCTTATGAGAGATGCGCTGCACCATGAGAAGAGTTTCGAATCCGTGGATCTTCAACTACATCTTTTTCCTCGGACCTACTTCTTCCTCTCGATAGCACCATCCATAACATCGTATCTCCTATCCCCCAGAACATCGTATCCTATACCAAGTATACAAATAGTACATATCAAGATCTTGTTGGAAAACAGCCAAAGGTTTCAAACCAGCTTTGAAAGATTAATTTAATACAGCAGCGACTTATTAATTGTTCTTCATATTTCCTTTTTTTAATTATTTTCACATGACAGTTTAATTATGTAAGTTCTTTTATTAATAACCGTGTAGAAGTTGAAAGTACAATAATTAATTGTCTGGAAAGGCATTAAGTATGATAGCAGCTTCAGAATTGAAATTCAATTTTTGTGAGATGGTTTACTTGATTGATGTTTGATAGGACAGTTTTTATATGCAAGTGGATGTTTGAAACTTTTTTGACTAGGTGATCTGTTTTAGTTTGATAGACAATTTCTTCTTCTCGTGAATCTATGACAGGAAATTGCAGTATCAACTCTACTTCTGAAATCTTTATTAGATAGCAATTCTATTGTGCATTTTATTCAAATATTTTCTGTGCCATTATTGATACTTGTTATATTTTTGATTTGGGATTTTCAATCACATAATGATGCTCCAATTGAGCCTCCATCCAAAAGACAAGATACATAACTTCTTGATAAATATAATGGATTTTGAAAGATGTTTGTAAAAAAACAAATAGAAAAAAAAAGTGGTAAAACGTTGCAAAAAAGCTGGCGCTAAAAGGAGAGTAAATGTTCTACAAATTCTAAGAACAAATATACTTGGTCGTGTGGGAGTGCAAAATTAAATTGGTTGCAAAACAATGTGTTAATAATAACTAGAAGAAGAAAAACACAGCCAAAAGAATTGGAGTTAAGGGATGGAGGAGGATAATCACTCCTACAATAACTGGTATAGTATGTTTGAAGAATAGATCTTCTTTGCAGTGAATAATGCTTTGAAAAAGGGAAGTTCCATTTCAAACCAAACAATCTAGATTCGGAATTCTGATAGACTGTGACCATTGCAAAATAAAGAAACATATACTACATTCGGGGTCAGATGATGTAGGTATATGAGATCGTACTGGAAAAAAAATATCACGATTTACATGATCATACCACTATTGATCGTAAAGGTTGGTTAGGAATCACAAAGTGAAAGGGCAGCTATTGTTAATGAACAAAACCAAAATGATCAAACTATGTGCGGCTCAAAATCAATTACCCGAATCAGCAATGAGAGATTTTCAAAATTTTTTTTTTTCATTTTCTAAATGTCTTGTGATAAAAGAAAAAAAAAAGGTGTTCGTGTCCACTAAATCAAAAATTGAAAAATTTGGAATATAATCACACCAAGAATTGTTAGCGAGATTATTGGTCCTAAAACATCAACCCCTTAAAACAGGCCAACCAGTTTATTCAAATAGTATATTGAACACACCAGATGATATGAAATAGAATCAAAATTTATCTTAGATTAATTGACACAAATTGACACAAATTGACACAAATTGACACTTTTTTAAAAAAAAAAGAAACAAAAGAGTAATTAGACATGAAATTACTTTAAACATTGAGAAACTTGTGAGTACCTTAGATATTGATTGAGCAATAAAAGAGTATCTATGTAATATATATTACAATTGCTCTTGTAGAAGAAATTGATTGAAAATTGCTAAATCTGAGTTATACTTTTTTTTTGTTTTTATTTTTGTACATTAAACTTAGCAAAGATAAAAGCAAGAATTCCCTATTCAAGG
>OKKB01000169.1_pt1 | contig 36850 bp, 14 predicted proteins | sample 1613931 | NCBI WGS metagenome assembly OKKB01 (sample SAMN04436893, study PRJEB24849) | human gut metagenome | biome: human gut; feature: NICU; material: stool | host: Homo sapiens | place: USA: Saint Louis, MO | collected 2012-02-08
AAAGATATTTCATTGCAGATTATGACCAATTTGTATTATATTAATTTTATTTTGCTATCTATTGGACAAGGTGGGTTTGATAATTATAATTTTGTTTATTATTTAACCATTGAATTGGCACTTACTACAGGGGTCAGATTTGAAAAATTGACATTATGTCTAATGAATAATTATCAAGAAATCAATATGTATCCTGATGTGTTAAATTCCAATTATATAGATACTTCTAAGATATTATTTGTATTGGGAGTATGGGAAAACTATTTTCAACAAATGAATCGTCTTACCCAACATCGACAACAAGAAATTTTTAATAAAGAAATTTATAACATTGTGATTAACTTGGTTGATGCTAAAAAATATGCTAATAATGATTTATTAGAAGCTAGTCATTCGGTATTGTTATTTTATTTTGCCAATAATAGTAAAGTCAATTTAGATGATGTTATGCGATATGTTGAATTGGTGCTTGAGCAATTTCCACAAAGAATATCTGCAACTCAATTGAGTATTGCCATTGAAACCATTGGTAAGAAAATTTTATCCAATCCAATTAGTTACAATAATTATAACAGCAGAGGGAACACTATTTTCATTAATTCGGCAGAGAAGTTTTTCATATTTTTATTGAACAAATATTCTAGAATTGAACCCGGTGTTCCAATTAAACCCAAATCAATTACGTCAGTATTATCCTCAGGTTCAGGGGAGGCGAATGTGTCATTTACATCAGCACAACCAGTCAATGAGATTGAAGCACATGCTACTTTGAATACATTAGAACAAGAAGGGAAATTAGCCAATGATGTTATTGATGAGAATAAAGCTAAGGCACCATCAAAGAAAATCATAAAAAAATATTTACCTGATCTTGTTGGTAAAACCAAGACCAATTCTGACAACCATCCATTTGAATTTTTTGATACTCGATTAACACCAGAAACAGCAAGAGAAGCAACTATAGTTTCATTAATTAATTTGGTTCCATACTTTCCATTATCAGTATTTATTCCGTGGTTAAACCAAGTTTGGGATTTAATTGTGCGAAGTGATTCAAAGGAACAACAATTTTTATTCAATATGTTATGGAAAGTTATTAGTGAGAGTTTAGATATAAATCGAGGAGATTTAGCCATTAGATGGTGGTATGAAGAGAAACAATTTACTGCTAAACAACAAAAATTCGTTGGAAAGTTTTAAGAAATCAATAAGGCTTTTCTTTTGTGGTTAGAGAATCTAGATTTTCAATGTGACTTTCTACTATTTTTTTTTCTTGCCCCAGAGGTTTACTCAAGATAATGAAAATAAAATCACCACTTGAATTGCAAGAGAGCTGATTAGAAAGAAATAAAGTAGTGTTGTAGAATTCTAATATAGTGGTATCTATTTCTCTTTACTTTGCTCATATCAATACATAATAATCAACTATTATCTGTTGTCTTAAAACGTTAAAGCCCTGCTAGAAGTATTATTATAAATAGATAGTAACAGATAAAGTAAGGGAGGTTGCGTTGACAAATGAATAATATTTGACAGCGAATTTATTATAGTATCATCAACAGTTGTCCCCACCTCGTCTCGGAACCCCACCCTAAATTCTACCCCAGATGATTAAGTTATTTTCTTTTTCTTAGCGGCACGTGAGAACTTATACGAGAATAAAATAATACAATGTAAAATTTATATACAAATTTCCAATTTGAAGTATATTTTAGTATTGCTATATCTAAAAGAGTATTTCTATATGAGTCTCCAACAACGAAGTAAAACGTTTTGAAAAAAGAGAATAAAGAGAGCCAAAAATATCACAAGATAAATTTAATTAGTTGCCAATATGTCAAGAATTAAAGGAGAACAATAACATACCAAGAAGTTAACTTTACCGATTTACCCAATTGTGACACATTTGGAGAGATTGTACTATTCCTCAATGTCTTTTACATTAAATTTCACAACCGAATGTAAATGATATTTCAATTAAATATAATTTCAAATTGTAGTGACAAATTGAGAATATTTGTTTTCTTGAATAATTACATTTTTATAAACCAAATAATAAATTGTAGATATTGTTTATACTGTATTGTAGTTGGTTGGTTGTTGTTGAACTAAATACACTTATTAACATCCGTTTAACCGAAGGGGGAAAGAAATTTACACCAAAACGAGGCAACAAGAAAAAAAATAAAAAAATAAAACAACAATCCCGAAAATCTGGGGGAGAAACAAACAACAACAGAATACACACGCTAAAGAAAGAAAGAAAGAAAATAGTAGGGTATAAGAAAACTTATTGTTGAAGTTCATAATTTCAAATAATTTACAATCAGAATATATACAAATCAAATACTCATAAAATTCTAATCACTTCCTCCTCCTCCTCCTATTCCACCAACTCTCTACCAAAGAAAAAAAAAACAGATAAAATCAAAACATATTTCTTTCTACATTTTTCTCCCCTTCTTCTATACGTTTGTTCTTTACACCTTTTTTATTTATTGATATATCCATTCGCCTCATTTATAATATCAAAACCATACCAACACAAATCATTTTGGTAATTGTTTCAAATATTGCCAATTTAAATCATTAAATAGCAATATCCACCACATATATATCTTTACTTATTTATACTATTATTTAACAGAATTTGATTTCATTTTTGGTAACAACTGAATCCAACTCTTTTTCCCCACCCGCCCATTTAAAGATAAATTATCAGTATTTCTCATAGTCAACCAAAAGTCAAGAACTATTCTACTATTCAGAAACTTATTATTCGAGCCACTTCTTTTTTTTTTGAGTCAGATCATTCCATTTATCCGATACAAGCATAATCCTTGCTTTTGATTAACAAAAATAGAAGAAACCATGTCAAAGAAAAATAAAAAACCTGATGAAAAAACCGTTTCCTCCAATTTCAAACTAATAAGTACATCTTCAGGAGTTCGTGTTTCACAAGCTTGTGATAGGTGTCGAATAAAAAAAATCAAATGTGATGGTCAATCACCTTGTCGTAACTGTCAAAAAGTTAGTGTTGAATGTAAAACCAGTGACCGATTATCGAGAAAATCGTTCCCCAAGGGGTTTACCCTGTTTTTAGAAGCAAAAGTCAAAGAGTTAGAGGATGAAAACCGGGAATTACGTGAAAAATTAGGTGACAATAACGATGCTCCTCCTTTTGAACCAGTGGAAAATAAACATCTGGTTAGTACTGCTGACACCAGTAATATTACAACAGTAAACACCACTCCAACACCATCTACAATTCCCACTACGACAACAACTAGTAATGATAAAGTTTTATTTCAAACAAACAATCAATCAGTTCCAATTAATAACCCGATTGATCAAATTTTCAATTTGGATGACAAAGGTATAATTATAGGTAATGACAATTTGAATTTTGAGTCACAATTCAATCATTTATTAATCAATTTGAATTTGCCATTTTTGAAAATAACAAACAGTCACAACTATTTACTAGATGACCCTGATAGCTACTTGTATCATCCTTCCTACACAAAGAGTAACAAATTCCACAATCGAGACTTGGATTTAATTTATAACCCATTAACTGGTACAAACACTGAAACAGGTTTACGGAACGAATTACCTACTGACGTTTATGATTTATTCATTAAATTAATCAACAATTTCAAGAAGATATTCAAATCTAAACGAGAAATGGATAATCAAATTGTATTGTTCTTTTTACACTATAACATTTTCATTCCGATTTTTGATTATAACGAATTCATGGAATCTTATAATGCTTTCCATACTATGTATCCGTTTATTTTCACCTATGATGATTCTTCAATCAATGGATTCAATTTATCGAATACAAATGATTATCAAATTGTCAATAATTATTTGATGACCATTATTCAAATCTATGCCATGATCCTGATCAATAATCCAACCTTAAATTTAAATTTGCTCTTAAATCACACAGACCCTCATTATTCAATCAATCGAGACAAATCAATAATCAAGTCCCTTTATGATTTCCTACCATATTTCAATGGATTCCACATTTCAATTGGCCAATTACAAACGTATTTATTATTTTTGTACTATTCATTGTTGACTAATAACAAGGAAAAATCTTTGATACTTTCTTCTTTGGTTAATGCCTTTATTGGTATTTTAGGAATCAATCTAAATTCCAAGAACTTGTTTTTCAATGATCTTGCTTTGAAACAACAACAACGAAGAAATAGAGTCAAAATATTTTGGGTTTTCAAAATCTTGTTGAAATGTTTCAATTTGAAATTTGGTTTCAAACCAAGTTTAAATACCACCGTGATTAATCCCGTGACAATTGATCGGTATTTCCAATTAACACCAGAAAAATTGTCTTCTTTATTAGATGATAATGATGATTTATTCAACACTCTATTGAAGCCAAGTATTGAATTTCTCAATTTAATGAATATAATTATCCCGTCGTCGTTTTCACCAAATTATTACCAATATCTCAAACAAGACAGAAAGAAGAAAGATAAAGATAAAGACAAGGATAAAGACAAAGACCACCACCATCATCATCATCACCACACTACTCCTCACCGATTAGATTTAATATTAAATGAAGATGACGGTGAAGGTAATGATGGTAATTTGAACTATAATTATCACCAATTTTTAATTATTGACAAAAATTTATCAGCTTGGCGAAAATCATTACAGAATAAAAAGACTCAGTTGACACTGTTGATGGAATTGGGTTTACCAAACTTAATAAACATCGTTGAGAATGATCTTTACTTTGATATGAATTGTGATGCGTTGTCACGAGAAGGATTAATCAATTATTATCTGACAGGTTTACCTGATATCCATACTGCATCACATCTTATTAAATTGCAATTGAATTTCCATTATATATTAATCAGATCAACCAATTATTTAAATTTTATTGTTGATCGAGAATTAACATTTGAATACTATAGAGAAATTTCTTTATTGTCGATGGAAGTGTTACAGTTTTTCTTACTTATTTTTGAACATGTAAGTAAAGCTGAAGAAAAAATTAATGAGCCAAAAGTTCCATCCAATTCGATTGTCATGGAAAGTTTAGGTTTAGATGTTGATGAAGATGGATTTGTTATTAATGATTTTTCTGTGAAACGAAGGAAACTTGATTCCAACAACAAGGCTACTAATCAATTGAAGAAATTGGTTAAAGAAATTCCTATATCACCATTTAATACTATGTTAAATGGATTATCATTGTGTATAATAAATTTGAAGAAATCCATAATTTTGCAAATGTTGTATTTGTTAATTTGTCAAATGAAGTTTATTAAACGGCCACAAGGATGGGAAAGAATGGATGAGTCGTTTGATTTGTTGAATAAAACTGTCGATTTGTTTATTAGACTTTTTATAAATTATAAACCAGGAACGTCAAAGAAAGTTCACGAAGACAAGTTGTATAAAAAGTTGGTCAATGATGAGTTGAAAGACGACATTTTACGACATCATCAATATGGATCTGATGATGAGGAAGAAGAAGAAGATGATGATGATGATCAGTTTAATGGTGCTAAGAAGCGGCTGCCAGGATATTACAAGTCGATTGATTGGGATGATGAAGATTTGGATGAAGATCTCAAATATTTAAAAATTTTGAAATTTGTGAAATATAAATCTAATGACAGTTTACAAAAATTCCGCAAAAAGCAGAAACCCGACAATAATACTAATACTAATGGCAATGGCAGTGGCAACGGTAATGGAATTCCTCAACCAACTTCTGTTACCCATCATCATCACCTCCATCATCATTCTCAACCACAAACTGAAACTGACATTGCTGTACCACAACTACCAATCCAACATTCTTCTTCAGTGTCTCCTCCACAGCCACCACCACCACCACCAGCGCCAGTTATAATGGCGGATGCAACAAATTTATCAAATGACCCCAAAAGTAATTTACCGTTACCGCAATACTATAATCCATATCAGCCAATGCCGCCCATTTTTGGCAATGAAGATAAAGATCGCGGTGCAGCACATGATTTGATGAATCTCAGACGTGGATCTTCACAAGGTAAATTATATCCACCGCCTTCATCTCAAAGTCCCCAATATTAAAACAAGAAGTTGCACAGAAAAAGGGAATTTTGATGAGTAGATATTACGGTCCAACAATATGAATATGTGTATATTTTAAACATTTATAGGATAGGATAGTATAGTATAGTTATTTTACTTGTATTATGTAAGTCTTGTTTTTTGATAAAGAATTAGATACTAAGAGTATCGGCTGCCAAAAAAAAATCAGCAAGCTCTTAATTAGAATTTGTTTAAGTGCTTAATTCATTAAGGAATGGAACTTATACTATGTGTATCATTAAATTCATTATTTGAACTTTCAACAGCTTTCATTATTAAAGATTTACTTCCAATTGGTTGTGTTGTTTCTAGGACTCTCTATGTATTTATTAATTTTATAAATTTACAGATTAACAAGTCATCCGATGTAGTGTAGTGGCTATCACGGTTCGCTTTCATTTCAGACCTTTCTGGAACAGAGCGCCGAGCAAACCGGGGTTCGATTCCCCGCATTGGAGTTTTATTTTTTAATTTTTTTAATGGGGAATAAAAGCTTCATAATCTTGATATTGAACAGTATTTTTAGTAGATCAATAAACTGTGATTCCTAAAGAAAGTATGAAAATGTTTGTTTAATAGTTTGGATGCCTTAAGTTGTAAGGTCTCTCGGAGTTTTGATCAATTCTGGAAATTTTAAACGAGAAAACGAGAAGAAGAAAAAGAAAAACCCCGAACAATTTTTTGCTTCTTTTTCTATTTATTATTATTATTATTTTTTTTTTTTCTTGGTTAACCCCACACAATAAGAAAATGACTCTCCACTAACTACCACCACTACTACTACCACCACCACCACACATACATTTTGTGTACATATCTTTGCATATAAACTCATACATATTCAACCAATTAGATTTGAAAGCAAGTATATACTCCAATAAAATTATTTGCAATAGAAACAAATTCTCCTATCAGCACAATTCCTTGGGAATTATAAAAACAAACCCAAAGGACTCATTTAATTTCCACTTTCAAGTTAAAATACACTTTTACCAAGTTAGCTTTCTTTTTTTAACTAGTTGATCCATTTGATACTTTTGTTTAGAAATTAAAAGAAAATCTATCGCACTATGACACAGGAACAATTTTACACTTTTGAAAACGAAGCTAGCTTACCCAAATTGCCAGTACCCCTGTTAGTTTCTACAACACAACAATTGTTGGCTTCATTAAAACCTTTATTACCACAGAATGAATATGCCACTGTTGTTGATGAGGCAACAGAGTTTGTTGGAAATGATATTATTAATTTAATTCAAAAACATCTTGTTGCCATTTCTGAAAATGAAAACTACACCAACTACTTAAATTTTGTTAATGACGATAAAACCCCATCAATATATGGAGAGATTAGAGGTGATATATTACCTAGAAACCCTTACCTTGTATTGGAAGAAGACCCCTATTCGAAAACAATCAATCCTCCAAATCAAGCCCAACGTGCAGCAAATTTGGTCAATTCAAGTTTGAAGTTTGCGATTACGTTGAGAAACGAGACTTTGAAACCTGATGTGACCCCGAAGAATGGAAACGCATTAACTATGAAATGCTATATGGATTTGTTCGGTACTACAAGAGAACCTGAGCAAGACGATCGTGGCTTTGATATTAGAATTAAAAAATACCAACACATTAACGATTCGAGACACATTTTAATCATTTCAAATAATCAGTTTTATACACTTGAGGTGCTCACTGAATTTGATGAAAATGAGTACCAACAAACCAATTCAAAACATAATATCTGGTTCAACGATTCAGAACTTTCAAAAATTTTGCAACACATAATTGACGAGTCAAACAAAGTTGATGCAGTAAACGCAATTAGAAACTCCGTTGGGTCAATCACTACCCAGACTTTGAAGTATTGGAAGTTTGCTCGATTAGAGTTGGAACAATCAAATACCGAAAATTTGAAACTAATTGATGATGCCTTGTTTGTATTGATTTTGGACTCCAATACTCCGGTCACTGACGGTGAAAAGACTCAGGTCATATCCCATGGTACGTCGGTTTTATCCCTGGACAATGTGCAAATTGGTACTTGTACATCACGTTGGTATGATAAGTTGCAAATTGTCGTGACTAAAAACTCTGTTGCTGGGATTGTTTGGGAATCAATGACCATGGATAGCACAGCAATTTTACGATTTATCAGTGACATTTATACAGACTCAGTGTTGAAAATGGCCAAGAACATCAATGGTTCTGAATATACCTTATTTGATCCTAACATTACTTTTGCCTCAATTGGTAAAGATGGTAATGGTGTGGTGAAACCTGAACCAAAACTACTTGAATTTAACAAGACCAAGGCATTACAACATGTCATTCATCTTTCCGAAACCAGGTTGGCCGACTTGCTCGATCAACACGAGTATATGACTCATACCATCAAACTTGATTCATATTTGACAACCAAATTCAATCTTTCGGTTGATTCCATTATGCAAGTCTGTTTTCAGATTGCCTATTACTCTTTGTATGGTCGAATTGTTAATACATTGGAACCAATCACTACAAGAAAGTTTCGTGACGCAAGAACTGAATTAGTGGCCGTTCAAAATCAATCACTTGCCAATTTGGTAAAACTTTACATCACCAATGCTAGTCCACTGGAGAAATTTGAGGCATTCAAGAAATGTTGTGCTTTGCATAAAACACAGTATCATGATGCCATGCTGGGTAAAGGGTTCGAAAGACACTTGATGACAATTGTCCAAGTGGTTAAAAAACCAAAAGTAATAGCTCGTTTAAATCAAGTTAATACTCATTTACCACCAATCCCAGAAGATTTATGTCAAGCTGGAATCAATTTGCCATTATTGTTAAATCCATCAATTGATAAATTACTGAGTCCTGAATTGTTGGTTTCAAATTGTGGCAATCCGGCATTACGATTATTTGGAATAACCCCTGCTATTGATCAAGGATTTGGTATTGGGTATATTATCCACCGTGATAAAGTTTTAATTACTGTCTGCTCCAAACATAGACAGACAGCAAGATATTTGGATACTTTCCATCGCGTGGTTCATGATATAAAAATCCGCTTACGTGCCAGTAGCAACTTTTTATTATCAATCAGTGATTCCGAACGAAGAAAAAATGAACTTCAAAGATTAAGAATTGAACATGAATTGAGTAATGTTTCTTTGGATATCCCCACAATGAAACACCCAATTCCGTTGACAGTTGGTAAAAGTGAAATTTCGATTGATAATATTGCTCTTGAAACAGCCCGTACTGGCCGTGCCACGAGATCAGAAGAGAAGAGTTTAGGAAACAATGCCACTGATGACAGTAATGTTGGTGTTGGTGGTGACGAAGACGAGGACGAGGACGATTCCAAATTTGAGTTGATGGGAGGTTATGGATATTTTGATTTTGGTGAATTGGAATTGAGATCAGATGAAGTTTCGAGAAATGAATCCTATTTGAACAGTCAAGTTCAATCGAATCTTTCCAGTGCCATGTCTTCAAGACGTCACTCCTTTACCAATTTGCAGAAGATTGCTAGTAGGTCACATGATAGCCACTTACCGCAACAGTTACAACAACAACAACAACAAAAATATGATATCAAAGAGAAACAATCGCTTTCAGAAAGAATTAGAGATAAATTGTCACACAGTCAAGATACTTTATCTTCAGTACAGTCTGTTTTGGAAGAAGATGTTCAGAAAAATGAGCCTACGAAGAAGAGTTCAATTGGTAGGTCATTAGATATGTCAAAACTTTCATGAAATTGATTCTCTACTGATTTCAAACCATTTCTCTTTGTTTACTCATTTGTTTAGTTTATATATTTGTTTATATTAATGAAATCAATACATTTATAATCAGCGTTTATTGTAAAAACTTACATTACATGAGTTACGTAACATGTATTTTGTTGGGGGCGGGGGTCGCTTTTACATTTCATTAACCTCTGTAATAACATTTTGTTGCAAATTTTACATCCAAAAATAGATGAAATTTCCAACAAGCTCTATTTCACGTGCAACAAGTTTCCAAGCTATGTCAAATGTTTTTGCATTTGTTTTTGAACTGGATTCAATAAACTAATTCTAGCTTCTATTAATGAGTTCAGTTTGGCTGAAGAACTAGTGATTTCCAAACAGTACGTTAATTGGGGAAGCTTATCAAGGACATTTACAGCACAAATATAAGACAGTAAAACCGAAAAAAAAATAAGAGTTTAGCTTTGCTGATATCTACTTCTGGATATCTTTCACAGATTGCTTTATTTTAGATAAAATAAAGACACGTACAAGGGTTGTGTTCATTTTTTATCAAAATATCAAGTTTATAAGGGATTTACAACATGCAAAATACTAGAATCTTTCTCAACAGAACAAACCAAGAGCTCACGTGACTCAAACAAAAGTTAGTGTATCACCACTACCATGCAAACAATAGAGCTGTTTACAAGATTAGAGATTAATTCAAATCTTATTGAATGTCTATTTTTTGCATGATCATTTCATGTTTTAAGTGTGATTATACATTGTTTGTTTAAGTTTTCCCAAGAAAAGTATTAGCAAAGATTTCAATGCAACAACAATAACACCAAAATATTTTTTTTTGCCAAACCAAAGTAAACGAGCCAATTGGAAGAAGTGGGTGGGTGAGAAATAGCAGGTAAATTAAGCGCGCTAAAATAGTTTTCTATTGTCTTACCATTTTCCCCCACTGATAAAATATTATTTTGGTCCCCTCGGCTATTCGCCCCCCTTGTGAAGTCAAGTTTGTTTTGTACATATACATACATAAATCCACATTGGATTTGGTCTCTTACACTCTTTCAAACTTTTGACTCATTAATACTAGTCAACATCCATTATACATCACCTACACTGTAAGACATATAAAGTGATAACGGAACCAATCAACCCAGACACGCACACACAAAAAAATAAACCCAACACAGATTTAGACTAAAATAGTCATTATCATTCTCTTGGTCTAATTTTGTACGCAACAATAATAGTAATTATTATTTCTTGGTGTTTTCACTTTTCAGTAAAATGACAAATATATAATATGCCACTAGTAATATCAATAGTTAAGTTACTTAACATGCTCAATTGACAAGATCTAAATTGAACAAAGTTTTCCAACTTTTGAATGTGAAAATGATGTTACTCTATTGTTTTGTTGATAAGCTGTGATAATTTACTTTAAAAACAATCTTTATTGTTCCTCCTTTTTGTCCTATTTTTGTTTTGTTTTGTTTGAGATCTCAACTTTTTTTTTTCCATTTAATTCTTGGCTAGATTTTTACTTCTTTGATAAGAAATACTTTTGTTCATTCATTTCTAGTTTATTTCTTGTGTTATTTTTTAATTTTTCATTTAGTTGGTCATCATCATCATCACCAACAACCTATATTGTCATTATATGCTTGTACTTATATACTTTCTTTTGCTTTAATTTTTCACTTACGTTTTTTCCCTATTAATTTTTCCAACAACCAGATTCTCATATATCTTTGTTAGATATTTCCTGTCTCTGTTGACATAATTGTCTTCCTTCTTTTTTAACAGACCCACCGAGTTTCAAATAACCCCTAATCTTTCCACCCTAGTTTATTCATATCTATTCCATGATTGTATAACTTATTCATTATGTCAAATCCTGAAAAATTACAGTCTCTTCAGATGATATCTATAGATAACGCAAACACTGGGAGAAGATCTACTTTATCATCCACCATTTCCTCGTTTGATGCAGATAGGTCATTGTACAATTCAACAACATCAAGTACTGGGTCTACCAGCTCTTCTCCATATCCCAGATCTTATCATCCACGAGACCTCCTCAACAGTTTTATAGATTCATTTAAAGAATTCGATTACTCAACTTTACCACCAGTTTATAACAATATCACCGACCAGGAAAGTCAACTTCAACTCAATCCTGCTAATCCAAATTTCGACTATTCTCATTTCACACAATTAGAAAGAGATGCATTGATTACTGCAAGCTCACCGTTGTCCAAACGATTGAAAACAAGACATTTGACATGGATATCATTAGGTGCATCAATTGGAAGCGGTCTACTTATATCTTCTGGTAGCTCATTGGCCCATGCTGGACCCTTGGGTTTATTGATTGTATGGATTTTTGTTGGGTCGGTTATATTTGCAACCATGTCAAGTTTAGCAGAACTAGCCACTGCATTCCCAGTGAGTGGTTCATTTACAACATATGTTACTTTATTCGTTGATAAATCAATAAGTTTTGCCATAGCATGGAATTACGCACTACAGTGGCTAGTAACATTTCCGTTACAATTAGTTGCTGCTTCTCTTGCCATTGAGTATTGGACAATCAAAATTCACCCAGCAATATTTGTCACCATCTTTTATGTCTGTATTGTTTTTATCAATTTATTTGGAGTCTACGGCTATGCAGAAATTGAAATGGTAGTTAGTATTATAAAAGTAATTGCTGTGATTGGATTCAATATTTTGGCAATCATAATTGTTACTGGTGGCGTCCCTGGACAACCATATATTGGTGCCAAAAATTGGCAGGGTCCACAAGGGGGACTATTCAATACAATTGAACCATTCAAACAAATGTGTTATATAGTATCCAATGTTGCGTTTGCCTATGGTGGTGTGGAATTGTTCGGATTGGCAGCTGTGGAAACGGCATCGCCTAAAAAATCAATCAATCGTGCCAGAAAACAAATTTTTTATCGACTCATGGTGTTTTATATTTTGTCCATTGTTATGATTGGATTTGCTGTATCTTATAAAACCCCTGAATTACAAGATAGTGGTGCTTTTGGTACTGATATCAATGCTTCACCTTTTGTTATTGCCATCAAGCAAGCGAAAATAAAGGCATTGCCGTCAATAATGAATGGGGCAGTTATTCTTACAGTGCTTTCTGTTGGAAATGCCTCTGTATATGCATCTACAAGAGTCCTTTGCGCTATTGGGGCATTACAACAGGGCCCAAAGTTTTTGAGCTTTATCGATAGAAGTGGACGTCCAATGGGGTGTTTGATAGTTCAATTTGCCTTCGGATTATTAGCTTACTTGATTTGTATACCAGGCAAAAATGTTCCAGCACAGATTTTTGATTGGCTATTGAGTTTGTCTGGCTTAAGTGCTTTATTCACTTATATATCAATGAATGTTTGTCAATTGCGATTCAATTGTGCTTTGAAACATCGAGCAAGGATACCCAAAGACGAATTGTTGTACGTGTCACCATTATGGTGCTCGTGGTATGGAATATTCGCCATAATAGCAATATTGGCATTACAATTCTGGGCCGCTTTGTTTCCACCTGGCGCAGGAAAAGCTGACGTCGAAAGCTTTTTCAAGATATATCTTGGTGGTCCTATATTATTCTTGTGCTGGTTAGGTCATAAATTGTACTCTTATTGGTATTTGAATGTGCCTTTAACCAAGTTCTGGTTGACCGTTGACGAGATAGACATTGATACTGGTAGAAGACAAATCGATTTGGAAACTATAAAACAAGAAATCGCAGAAGAAAAAATCGTCATGGAAAGCAAACCGTGGTGGTATAGATTATATAAAACTTTTTGTTAGAATTTTAAACTACTCCTCCAATAATATATTAATTGACTTTATTCAACTCGAGGTTTTCCTTCTTCTTGAGAAACAACCAATACTCAATTTTCGTAGGTTTATTGTATGAATTTCGTTATCAGAAGGACAGGGCAGCACGGCCAGGCCGATATGATTGTATAAATGTGTCTCCTTTGCCCCATGCGCCAACCACGAGCCATGAAAGCACCCGCTGCTACTGTATGACAAAACAGCTACAAATTGCATGTTCAGAAAATGTGTGAAAATTATCAGAGCAATGGTAAAACTCATTTCTGCACAGCGGCTCTATGACGTGCAAATTAGTAAAGATTTAATAAAGCATCGATGTAAACAGAGGTGCCAGCACTAACAAAAATAGAGCTAAGCATATAAAAAGGTTTCCAAATACTCTGTCATGATTTTATTCTATTCATAAAGAGCTTGCCGTTTTCAACTTACACATATCTGGTTTTAAAACGAACTATAAGCTTTCCTTTGCTTTAACAATTAGCTTCATTCGTATTTAATATCAACACTCACAGTGACCAAAGAGATATAAATACTAAGATGTCAGAGCCAGCAGCAAATTCACAATATGACACCCATTTGAGCCCACAACAACAACAACAACAAAAGCACAAGTACTTGTCAAGCAGTGACTCCGAAGCCTCACCCCCAACACGAAATATGGTCAAAAAAGTTAACAAAGGCTTCTCTTTATTTAGTAGAAAATTGCAAACCGAAAGAAGGAAAATTGCATTAAAGTATTTCTTGAACTATTTAATCATGGGAGTTGGTGTTCTAGCAATATTCTCGATCTACTGGGGCTCCTTTTATGGAATAAATGGCAGGATAAAAAATTTGAAAATGTTAGTGGTAATAGAAGATGACTCCATAATAAATGGACTAAACCCTGTCTTCGGTGACAATTTGAAAGAAATTCTACAGACCCCTGAAGCAAAGACCAAGGGCAATTGGAAAATATACAACTCAACTGAATTTGCTCAGATAGCGTCCAAATCCAACCGGACTGCGGAACAAGAAATTATGCACCAAATTCATCATCAAAAGTATTGGGCATCACTCCATGTGATGCCAAACGCCTCCTACAACTATTTCAATGCCATGTCACAGGGGGATGCCAATTATGATCCTGTTAAAAACACAGTCCATTCGATTTATGAAACAGGAAGGGATTTCAATGGAATGACTCAATTCGTCATCCCTTCCATCAATGGCGTGGAAAACATATGGCTAAGCAGACAACCCAACATGACTTTCGATATAGTTCGCAATGTCACTATCGATTCCGCCGTAAAACTGAAACTACTTGCCCAGCCAATTAGATTTGAAATTGTCGATCCAGTACCATGGAACGACCCTATTCTAATTGGACCTTTTCATGATCTTCAAATCTATATGACTATTTTGACCTTATTGCAATTTGAGTTTTTCAGTCCAATTCACAAGGAAGTGTCTAAATTGGGATTAAAGAGGGGTCATTACATGATTTATCGCTTCACAGCATCTATATTGTCGTTTTTCATATTGAGTTTATTTTGCTGCTTGGTGACATTGGCTTTCCAAGTTGATCTCACGGTTACATATGGGAGAGCTGGGTTTGTGGTTTATTGGATGATTGCTTTCATGACAATGTGGGCTCTTGGCTCTGTAAATGAAATTGTCGCGATGTTGCTTATTACATTTTACCCTCCACTAGTTCAATTCTGGTTGCTATTTTGGATAATTTGCAATATCACCCCCACATTCACGCCAATGGCCGTAATTCCAAAGTTCTTCAGATATGGGTATGCATTGCCCATCCATAATTCCTATGAAGCCACTAAAACAGTATTCTTCAGGACATATAAGGCACAATTGGGAAGAAACTTTGGCATATTAGCAGCTTGGTTTGCTGTTTTAAGCATAATCTTCCCCATCATTGTCTATTATTTTATAACAACCACGAACAAGACCTTTGAGCAACAAGTTTGTGCTGTAGTTCATGAGAGGAACCAACTTGAAACTGAGGACTATCAGGAATATGACCGAAATGAGAAAAGGACAAACAATTACTAAACCAGAAATGCTATTTGTAATTCTTCATATTTCAGTTGAAGGCTACTGCTCCAAGACCCAAAGCTAAAATGCCCCAACATATTCGTTTGGCCTCTAAGCACTATTCACAAATTCACAAATCTTGTGCTTACCTATTTAGACTTACATTCTCTATAGCTATAATAGAACCTACATTTAAGCTAATTCCGTTAAACACTACTCAATAATATACGTTTATACATCCAAAATCACCCTTATCAAGTTAAAGACAATCCACACACTACAATATCAGTGCCTCCTCCAAAAACAATCAATTATGTCACAGACATAGTTGCAATATCTTAGCAACCAAAAAACCATATCATTCACACAACAATACCATATAGAAAAACGACATTCTCTTGCATCTACCAGCTTGTACATAAACGATTCCTTCATAACTTTGAAGCATTACCTAAAACCACTGTACCAAATCAACTGGCATAGTATCCATACTTCTATGTAAATTTTAGTACCAGAACTATCACCTAAGTTTTATATAACCCTGACACCATCAAAATTACATAAAATACAACAAACAACATATCTATTCAAAGCGCCAAACATACAAACCTTAACAAACACAAACTTATTCACCCTTTTGAAGTGCTTAAATCAAAACACCTCTCAAAATATTAATGTCTTCGGTGTGTGAATTGATGTATCAGAAATCCAGACCGCTCTAATGATAATCGCTCTCTAGCCGCATCTGAAACAAATCATCAATTCTTTCCAGTTGCCTCAATCACTCACCCCTACTCTTGTACTACTGACTCAATAGAGTTACAACTACTTATCTGTAAATCTCATCTACAATATACTAAAGTAAAAATATAGTCAACAACCAAAGAATCTCCAGTACACTTTCAATACCATCATATTCAGTTCGAGTTAAACTTCAACTCAAAACAAACCTAAACAAAAAGAACACTCTCTAGCTTCAAAACCCTACCAGATACACTAAAACAACCTTACCAGCTCGGACTGCATTTAAACAATTAATTGCAAGCACCACACACCTATCATCAACCATATTTGTAAAAAGATAACTTCAATGCACACTGCAAACCAGTAAACCTCTTCCTGTACAGATCTTCCCTACCCAACTAACCCATTAGTATTTAGCTACTAACAAAATAACTCCTAATCCTTCAAATATCTAATACAGATTCCAACCTAGTTCGAATTTAATATTTATTTTAAATCAATACAACTTGATAATAAAAACAAAATACCAATTATAGTATATGGTGCCCCTCTTTGGACCAAATTCAACAAACTCTCCGTAAATTATACACCCAAGCAGCACCAATCATTATAACCTTCACAAATCTAATCTCCTAAAACAGCGAAACCATAAACGCTCATCCCTTGCTCTATCTTATTAGCTTAATTGGAATCAACTAAGTCTATAAACTAGTGAGAATCCAATAATTGAATTGACCCTGATCTGATTTGCAACACAACACTTACAATTCCAATGACGTAATCTTACCAGAGTTTATACTATTGAACCTTAATGTACGCTTATTTTGTGATCCTCTGTTCATAAAGAAATTCCTGCTAGATGTATACAGCTATGTTTATATCTCAAAAAATGACTATTCAAAACATACTACAATATAGCAGTCGCCCATCTTTGTAAGCACGTATCCGAAACAGCACTGGCTTTCACGTATCTATCCATCTATATGTAGTGATCTTTTTAGCAACATCTTTGCATCTGCCTACACTTGAAAGCATCAATTGCAAGGGGTAAACACAATAAGATAACTCCATAGTACTGAGCTGGGACAAACCTTAACATCAATATTGCTTTGGCTACTAGCCGAAAGTTTCAAGAAAAGAGTCCTGGTTTACATCCATCATCACACTACCTCCCCGCCTATGTAACCCATATATTTTTGTAATCATCTATTTGTCATAGCAAGAAACTTATTTGTAGTGACATACAATTGAAAATTCATGTAGCAAAAGTACGCTTTTTGGAATGAATTTCTCAATGAAGAAACAAGTGTAACTAAAGTAGATGTGCCCTTTAATGGGTTCTCATTGTCTAAGATAGTGTGCTTGTATTTGATACTGTTGAACATGATCTGAGTTGATGTTGCTTTAAAGCATTATCGTCTTGCCTGGTGTAGCTCTCAAGTATACTCAAAGCAGTAGCCGTCAACAAAGTATATAGTATATTAACAGTGTACTTTGGACTACAAAATTGTCTACCTAGATTTTGAAAGACAAGGCTTCTCGGTTACGTATGATGGCACCGTACTCTTAAACCATTCGATTTGCACTACTCTGAATTTGGCAGTAAATATTTCTTTCCTGAGATGTAGGTTCTTAAACTGGTTTGTGACTGTTGTAGACAATTTGAATTAAGGTAGATTTCTTCACTAGCTTCATCAATCAGAATTTAGGTATATTTGATTTCATAGTATCTATAATGCTTGTGTGACCAAATCTAGTCATGATCCGCGTTTCTTATTTTCTGGTCATGTCAGGAGGATAATGAAGATATGCTTTGAACGCTGAGTTTTATTGCGAGTTTTGAGTTTTTATCATGAGCTGTCTTAGTTGGCAAATTGGTTGCTGCGTTCATATCATTAGATTGCTAGCATTGGTTATCTGACGGCTAGCTTATATAGTTTATGGTTAAAATATAAACTACATCTGCTTGCGATAATTAAGCATTGGAAGCTTAGCTTTAGTTTACTGGAGATCAGTAGATTAGAGTGGTCCGCATAACTCTCTATGAAGGAGTTTGATATTTGTGCTTTTGGTCATTCTGATAAGAATTTCGTACGGACTGTGGTTGAAAGCGGTAGTTTGCAATTGCGTATCAATTGAAAAACATTTTGTATCATGATTTATGAGGTTAATGTTGAATGGTATGTGAAGAGAATAGAGCGTAGGTTATTTGTAAGGTGGAAGGTCAGATATGACGGCGCTGTTGTGGCGCTTAAGAAATGAAATGGTTAGGTTGAAAGGCGTTGCAAAGTCTGATTGACTATTTCTATGTGTTGTTAGCAATATTTTGATAGGACAAGTTTGATAGAGTAGTGGTTTGGAATTTATGGATCCTTTGCTGAAAGATTTTGAAGCAGATATACTAGTTTTTGTTTTGCATCCGCAGTTTTAATTGTGATGGATATTCTTCTCATATGAGGACTACAACTGGATTGTAGGAAATACTGTTCATTTTGATTTTTTAACAATTGGGGAGGTTGATGTTTGTTGCAAGTAGTTAGGTGTCAGTATGAGTGACTTTATATTATACTGATACAATAATGAATGCCAGGAATGTTTGAAATGATTGATTATGTACTGAAATTCAAAAGCCGGTGCTAGAGGTGTAAGTGAGGCAATATTTAATGGTTACGGAGTATATTTCTAAGCTGTCAGGCCCAGTCTGGGGTTTTTAGTTATTCCACTGTGTTTATTTATCACTTATTAATATTTTGCTGTTACGGCTTTTAATATGAATTGATTGTTAACTAGTGTCAAAAGGTTGTTTAATTTGTTTTGGCAATAGGTCAAGGATAAGTGTTGAAATAGAGGTATTAGCACCTGCAAGATACAATAGATAGGAGAGAGAGACAATTGTTAGTTTGTGATTGTGAGCATGATGTGTTGTGAATATACCTCATGCTTAGTCTTGGTTAAAGTATTTGTGTGGAAGGGTATCGTGATGAAGGATTTATAGTAAGGGAAAGTATTATGAATAAATCCAATGTCTAATTTCTTGCAGAAGTATTGACATGAGAGATTATAACTATCAAGAATTGCATTGAGGGAAAGTGTTGTGAATATAGGTAATGCTAATTCCTGATTAGTGTGGAAAACCTAATAAAGTTATATTATACATAGGCTGACTACCTTAATATAGTTATTGTGAATACAATTATTGTTGTTGACTACTATTGTCCTTGTTAAATTAAAGTGTTAGGTTGAGTTAATTAGTTAGTGAAAAACCAACTAACTACCCTATGAAATTAATGTATTAAGGTTAATTCCTATTAAGGATAAAACAAAGAGTGTGTTGTTGTTGTGATAATTGTAATGCAAGCTTAGAAGGAAGAATATCTACGAATAAAAATCATTCTAATGTGGGGTTAAACTAAATATGTTGAATTAATATCATAATGTGATTTACATGAGAAATAGATTATATAGAAAGTGACTTAATTAGTGGGTGTATTAATCCCCGACACATGACCACAAGAACAGGGCTTAATCATATTGTGAAGAGTGTGTTAGAAAGAGGAAGGGGCTTGTAAGTATTGTAGAATTCCCTTTAGAGACTAACCACTAACTAATGAAGATCCAACGATCTAAATATATTCAATATAGAGTATAATACCACCTTCATATTTTATACTATACTTTTACATCAACCTATCTTTAATTTCTGTCAAGTTTAATCATGTCTACCTCACCTGCTACTGCTGCTACCGTGGATGGTGATGGCCAATTACAACACTGCATTTAGCTTAAGTCAGTAAGAGATTCTTAGTATACACTTTCTCAAAGTGTAACTACTACACGACAGAAACTTGAGAGAGAGAGGAACTAGTAGCATGAAAGAGTAGTTGAATCACATAATAACCAATTTAATCGTTGCAACAAGCAAAAGTAATGAAAACTTGTTTGAACAAGTTATTCATGTACAAATAAAAGAACAAATTAAAACACACAATATATTCCCATTTTATAACGTATAAACAAAAGTTATACAGACATGTGCCGTAATACAGCTTTTGGCTCTTGTTTGGATTGAAAGGAGTATTTATTTGAGCAGTTGTAGTTCCCACCAATGATTAACAAGGCTCCAATCGAAATAGCGTGTTGCCGATTTGTCAAACAAATTCAATTTCCAGGCTATACTATGGAAAAAAAAAGTATCATTCTGTTGATTGTCTTTTTTTATAATCTGCAATCCAGGACTTGTCATGTAATAATGTCTAACTTCTCATGAAACACCTTCTTATCATTATTGTGACATTCAAAGGTTTCCTTAATTAAGTATTTAGGATATCTAATATTGTTGTGACTTTATCTATTAACCAAACTGGACAGAATTTGAAAATGGATCTGGGGGGGGGGAACATTTACTCAGCTCTGAGGATCAATAAACTATTCTCTTTCTTTTTATTTCAAAACCTTGCAGTACCATGGAATTATATCAAGCCATGTTTTAAATTGATCAGTAGTCTAATCGGGCTTCAAGGGAAAAGGTGGTTTACTCGCTTAACGATACTTTTGACATTTCTACTACTTAGATTGTAAGAGAGCATTGGTAGCATCAAAAACACACAAAATATAATCATTTTCCCAATTGGGAACAATTCAAAATAAAAACAACTTTGATGCGAAGAACTTCAATATTTTAGCTAATTATATCAAAATTGGAATGGAGTCTCTACTACTACATGCTTTTCTCAATGAAATTACGTTAAAACTTTTACTTCGTCTTCTTCCATTTTTTTTTTATATTCTTTACTTTTTCTTTAATTTTTTTTTGTCATTCCTTATTTAAATTTCCAGAATACCCTTTAAACTACATAATATCATGAAGAATCCATTTGACAGTGGCAGTGACGATGAAGATCCATTTCTTAGTAATCCACAATCTGCACCATCAATGCCCTACGCAGCATATACTAGTGACAGAACATCGCCCCGCAAGACATACCAACCATTGAATTTTGACAGTGAGGACGAAGATGCTAAAGAAAGCGAATTTATGGCTTTCCCACTGTCGACTAGTGGATCTCCATTTCACCAACAGCAATCCCCAAGACAATCACCTAATATTTTTTCCAGAAGTACTGCAAGAGCAGCAACCTCAAAGCTGAATATGAGCATATATGATAATACCCCGAACTTACAATTCAACAAAAGCGGCGCAGCCACACCAAGAGCACAATTCACATCGAAAGAATCTCCGAAAAGACAAAAAACTACTGAAGTGACCATTGACTTTGACAATGATGAAGATAACAATCACACCTTAGAATTTGAAAATGGGTCACCTCGTCGTTCATTTCGTAGTAGTGCTATAAGCAGCGAAAGATTTTTGCCTCCTCCACAACCAATTTTCTCTCGAGAAACATTTGCTGAAGCCAACTCCCGTGAAGAAGAAAAATCGGCAGATCAAGAAACATTAGATGAAAAATACGATTATGATTCATACCAGAAGGGTTATGAGGAAGTAGAAACATTGCATTCGGAAGGTACAGCTTATAGTGGCTCATCTTATTTGTCGGATGATGCCAGTCCTGAAACTACAGATTACTTTGGAGCTTCAATTGATGGTAATATTATGCACAACATTAACAATGGATACGTACCAAATAGAGAAAAAACCATTACCAAAAGAAAAGTGAGATTAGTTGGTGGCAAAGCAGGTAACTTGGTCTTGGAGAATCCAGTTCCAACAGAGTTGAGAAAAGTGTTGACCAGAACCGAGTCTCCATTTGGTGAGTTTACCAACATGACATACACAGCGTGCACTTCGCAGCCAGATACTTTTTCTGCTGAAGGGTTCACCTTAAGAGCTGCCAAATACGGCAGAGAAACTGAGATTGTCATTTGTATAACCATGTATAATGAGGACGAAGTTGCATTTGCCAGAACTATGCATGGTGTGATGAAAAATATCGCTCATTTGTGCTCACGCCATAAATCCAAAATATGGGGCAAAGATAGCTGGAAAAAAGTTCAAGTGATAATTGTTGCAGATGGTAGAAATAAAGTTCAACAATCCGTTCTTGAATTGCTTACGGCAACAGGCTGCTATCAAGAAAATTTGGCCAGGCCCTATGTCAACAATAGCAAAGTAAATGCCCATTTGTTTGAATATACCACTCAAATATCTATCGATGAGAACTTGAAATTCAAAGGAGATGAAAAAAACCTTGCACCAGTTCAAGTCTTGTTCTGTTTGAAAGAACTGAACCAAAAGAAAATCAATTCCCATAGATGGCTTTTTAATGCCTTTTGTCCTGTCTTGGACCCCAATGTTATTGTTCTTTTAGATGTGGGTACCAAACCCGATAACCATGCCATTTATAATCTATGGAAAGCATTCGATAGAGATTCCAATGTAGCAGGGGCTGCTGGTGAAATTAAAGCGATGAAAGGTAAAGGTTGGATTAATCTTACAAATCCGTTAGTTGCGTCACAGAATTTTGAGTATAAATTGTCCAATATTCTTGATAAACCGTTGGAATCACTTTTTGGATACATTTCTGTGTTACCAGGTGCATTGTCTGCATATCGATACATTGCCTTGAAAAACCACGATGATGGTACAGGGCCATTGGCTTCTTATTTCAAAGGTGAAGATTTACTCTGTTCACATGACAAAGACAAAGAGAATACCAAAGCTAACTTTTTCGAAGCAAATATGTACTTGGCTGAAGACAGAATCCTTTGTTGGGAATTGGTATCAAAAAGAAATGACAATTGGGTTCTTAAATTTGTTAAACTGGCAACCGGTGAAACTGATGTTCCTGAAACAATTGCAGAATTTCTTTCGCAAAGACGAAGATGGATTAATGGTGCCTTTTTTGCTGCTTTGTACTCCTTGTATCACTTTAGAAAAATATGGACGACTGACCATTCGTATGCTAGAAAATTTTGGCTACATGTCGAATTCATTTATCAATTGGTATCATTATTGTTTTCATTTTTTTCTTTGAGTAATTTCTATTTAACATTTTATTTTTTGACAGGTTCATTGGTGTCTTACAAAAGTCTTGGTAAAAAAGGTGGATTTTGGATTTTCACATTATTCAATTATCTCTGTATCGGTGTTTTGACATCTTTGTTCATTGTCTCCATTGGTAATAGACCACATGCATCAAAGAATATTTTCAAAACATTAATCATATTGTTAACCATATGTGCATTATACGCATTGGTGGTTGGATTTGTGTTTGTTATCAATACTATTGCTACTTTTGGAACCGGTGGAACATCTACCTATGTGCTCGTTAGTATTGTGGTTTCATTGTTGTCCACCTATGGTCTTTATACGTTAATGTCCATTTTGTACTTGGACCCATGGCACATGTTGACTTGTTCTGTACAATACTTTTTGATGATTCCATCGTACACTTGTACATTACAAATATTTGCATTTTGTAATACTCACGATGTCTCGTGGGGTACAAAAGGTGACAACAATCCAAAAGAAGATTTGAGTAATCAGTACATTATTGAGAAAAATGCCAGTGGAGAATTTGAGGCTGTTATTGTTGATACAAATATCGATGAAGATTACCTTGAGACATTATATAATATCAGGTCAAAGAGATCAAACAAAAAAGTGGCTTTGGGCCATTCTGAAAAGACGCCTCTTGATGGTGATGATTATGCAAAAGACGTTCGTACTAGAGTTGTGTTGTTTTGGATGATTGCAAATTTGGTATTTATAATGACCATGGTACAAGTTTACGAGCCAGGTGATACCGGAAGAAACATTTATTTGGCCTTTATTTTGTGGGCAGTGGCAGTGTTGGCTCTTGTCAGAGCTATTGGCTCTCTTGGATACTTGATACAAACATATGCACGGTTTTTTGTGGAATCGAAGAGTAAATGGATGAAACGAGGATATACCGCGCCGAGTCACAATCCATTAAATTAGCCCTCCCTCTAAAATGAAGACCGTGGTGATGTTAGAGCTAAATAGGTGTTTAGAATTAATAATCAATTAGAGAAAAAGAAGGGCGAAGGAGTAGTGTAATTTGTACAAACTTTTTTGTCGAAATGAATTTTGCTTGAAGAGTCCTCTTTTTTATTTTGTTTCGGCTCTCTGTTTTTCTTGTTTCGGTTCTTTTTTTTTTTTCAATAATCACAACACTAAATATCAATCTCTGACAAATGGTGGCATTGAAAAGAGAGGCAGAGCCTCGTGAAAATGGGAAATCCAAGAAAGCAAAAACATCTTTGGCAACATCTTCGTTTGTTTCACATTCGTACTCAAAATTACCGAACATTAATGAATACGCAAAGGCCAAGTCAACTCCGTTAGACGTTTTTGTTTGGGGGACTGGGTCTATGTGTGAATTAGGATTAGGTCCATCAGCAAAGAATAAAGAGGTTAAACGACCAAGATTAAATCCCTATTTAACGGAAGAAAAACTCGGAGGTACAAAAATAGTTGATTTCGCTGTCGGTGGTATGCACACTTTAGCATTGGATGGGAAGAATAGAATTTGGTCTTGGGGAGGAAACGACAGTGGAGTTTTAGGTAGAGACACTTCCCAAGCTAAGGAGGTATTGAAAGATATTGATGGGAAAAATGGTAATGATGATGACGACGACGACGATGAAGATGGTGATCTTAATGAAGCTGAATCGACACCTGCATTGGTAGAGAATCTTCCTGAAGGTGAAATTGTGCAATTAGCCGCCACTGACAATTTGAGTGCCGCTTTACTTTCAAATGGTGATGTATATGCATGGGGGTGTTTCCGTTGTAATGAAGGGTTATTGGGATTTTTGAGAGATGAAATAAAACTCCAAAAAACCCCACTAAAGATTAAGGAATTGAAAAACATTGTCCAATTAGCGGCTGGTAAAGATCATTTACTTGCTCTTGACTCAAAGGGAATTGTGTATGCCTGGGGTAATGGGCAGCAGTATCAACTTGGTCGTAGGATTTTAGAGAGACACCGCTATCGAAGTTTGGAACCACAACAATTTGGATTATACAATATCAAATACATTGCCAGTGGAGACTTTCATTGTTTTGCAATTGATCATTCCGACAATGTTTATGCTTGGGGGTTGAACCAATATGGTCAATGTGCATTAACAGGTGATAACGGTGAGTTGGAGGATGGGTCAGTTTTGATGAAACCCACTTTGATTCCTGAATTGTCCCACAAGGGCATTAAGGAAATTGCTGCAGGTGAGCATCATACATTGGCACTAACAGAGGATGGACAAGTTTATGCATGGGGTAGGTATGATATGAAAGAAATTGGGATTCCAAAAGACAAATTGCCGAAATCAACTTTTAAAGATCAACACGGGAACCCACGGTCTGTTCCTGTTCCTACAAAACTTGAATTTGCCGTCAAAATTAAAACTATTGGTGTTGGATCCCATCATTCCTTTGCCGTTACAGAAGATGGTGTTGTTTATGCATGGGGATTTGCAGAAACCTACGGACCCGGTTTAGGTCCATCTATTGATGATGTTGAAAAACCAACAAGAATTGTAAATACAGCTACAAAGAATGAAGATATACTTCTTATTGGTGCCGGTGGGCAATTTTCAGTGAGTGGTGGTGTCAAATTCGAAGACGAAGAGAAAGCAGAAGTTAGACTTGATAAGTATGAAGATTTAGAATAGTAGTTTGTATAGTGATTTTATTATAAACATACCTATAGAACTCTTCTTTGTGGGTCTCACCAATTGGTGTTATCCCATTTGACCAATTCCAATGCTTGTTGGTGAACGTCCTTTTGTGCCTTTGTACGCATGTAAAAAATTGGACAATCTTTATTTGAACACAAAACTTCTTGATGCAAAGAGCCTTGGCACCGTTGACATTCTGTCCAAAGTCTTGAGAATTTATTTTCCAAATAATTCATTTGTGAAAGGGCGTTTCCATAAAGATCTGGACCTTTCCCATCTTTGATACAATTTGGACATAAAGCTCCAAGATTGTCTTTTTTCAATGGTGTTCTACAACTAACACATACCTCTGATTTTTTGGCAAACCTTAAAAGCCCACCGGTTTTCGGTGCCGCAACCTTGATAGTTCTAGTGTGTGACCCCGTCAATAACTCTTTGGTCTTTGTTTCACCTAATATTGGAATGAAAATTCTTTCCAATGGCTTTGTCAATTGTTGGTCCAAGTAATACTTTACATCAATTGGTAAAGAATTTTCCAACACGTACAATGGATCTTCTGATTTTTCATAATTTTTATCTCCACCTGTTTTGATAATCACATATGCCACTCTATCTCCTAATGTTGGTGCTGACCCAGGATCTCTTTTTCTCATTCGTTCTGCCAACTCGACGTGTGCTTGTTTAGCCGAGTAGTCGTGCTTGGAGTATGCCTTTGTGATAACTAATTGAGACAAATCAATTCTATTTTGCAATAAATCAGCTATAGTTTGTTTGACAAATCTTTGAGCCTTTGGGACATCTCGTTCTTCAAGGATAAACTCCAATACTTTGGTAATGACATTTTGAACCAATCGGCAATTATCTCTTCTCACAGTTTCAATACCCTTGGTGTCCATTTTGTCAAATTTTTCAGGTCTTGTCCAGTATAAACCAGCATATCTTTTCTTATTGATCAACAAATATGGGAAATACACTTTTTCAAACTCCAACTTGATTGGGTTTTTGAATTTCGTGGAAACATAGTTGGCTGCTTCTTCTCCTAATTTCATACAAGTTTCCAAATCTTGATACCCAAATTTAACCATAACAGAATCGGTATCACCATAGATCACTTTGGCATCATATGGGTGTCCATTTTTCTTAGAGTAGTACTCTTGAACTTCATTTTTTGTCTTTTCAATCATTTCACGTCCAAATGCTGTAACCGACGAAGAGATTGCCAAACAGGGCAATTTCCCTACAGTGGCACCAGTAAACCCATACACCGAGTTTGCTGAAATCTTTAATGCCAATTGTCTACCATTAAGGACATCTTTTTTGAAAGGATCTGTTTCTTTTTTCAAATCAGCTTTAGCTTTTTTTCTTGCAGTTAACAATTCGTCCAAAATGGTGGGTAAAATACCTTTTCTCAAATTTGAATGTACAAAGTAGTCGCCGTTGGGAGTTTTTGTGTAATCATCTTCTGTCAACCCAAATGCCTTTATGGAATTTTTGTTGAGCAATGTAGTATAGCACAAGTTATGTGCCATCATGATTGATGGGTATAATGAACTGAAATCCAAAGTTGCAATTGGTACATCGTAGTAACCACGTTCTGGTTCAATGACTGTTGCACCTTCATACTCTTCATTTGACCCTTCACTTTTCAAATTGGGGATAACAATATCTTCTTGTAAACATTTTCTGAACAATTGTGAAATGACTTTGATTTGTTGACCTCTGGATAACAAATATGAAAATGGCACACCAGTGACTCTTGCCATTTCAGTGTAGTTGACCAAACACATGAGTTTGTCTAGTAATCTCAATGGTAAAAAGGCATCCTTCAAACAATAAACAGCCAACCTTCTTCGTGTTTCTTTGGTTCCATTTTGCAAATCAGTAATGATAGAGTGTTGGACATCTTCCTTTTGTTCACCCAAAAAATGTGCAGAAACGGAGTTCAATGTGTATGATCGCAACTTGTATTCTCTTTGGATAAACTGGAGCAAGTCTAGTTGCATTCTTCCATCGATGTTGACAACCTTGTTTTCTCTAGTACCATATGCTCTTGAACTGAAAACAGCGTCCTTAATTTCTTGTTTGACCCGTTTCAATCTCCCGAAAAATGGGAAATCGTTCAACCCCAAAGCTTTGGCCCTATTTAAAACGTATGGTATATCAAAGTTTGCTGTATTATAACCAATTATCACATCAGGATCTACTTTGGTGATGAATTCTTTCCAATGCATCAACATGTCTTCTTCTCGTTGGTGTTCAAAAATTTGAGACCCAATAATTGACGAACATGTATTGACAGTGAAAACGTTTCTCACAAACGGTTTTGATTCACCGGATTTCTGCACCACATTAGCGATTTGAATAACCGGATCGTGTTCAGCTTCTGGGAAAACACCTTTTCTTCCAGCACATTCAATATCGAATGATAGGATACGAAGTGGAGCCATTTTCAACCATTCCCCTTCTGGAGGGTGTGATATCAAGTCACGGTAATCTATTGAACATTCAATTTGACAGGTTGAGATTTTATTATTGACTATTTTATATTTGTCACGTGGCAATGTGATCCAAGACATACCGGTAATCTTACAATCAATCATTAATCTTAATAAATAGTTGATGTTGTCATAAGTAATGCACGGGTCGATATTGTGTACTTGTCCATTTTGGAAAGCAGATCTTATTTTGGATATGTTGTTTTTCGCAAATATTTTGAAAAATGGAGTTTTGATATTGTTACTATACCCCCAAATTGATTCTTTAGATGTTATTTCAACCCGTTCAATACCATCGAAGGTAGCCTTTAAATAGTTTGTGAATTCTGTCAAGTTTTCTTCGAATCCTTTAGGGACAGGACAGTAAAAGTAGTGGATGAACCCAGTTACATTACACAAGACAGAGTGTCCTTCTTGTGTGATACCAAAAAACCTAGCATATGTATTTCCACGATCATGGTATTCTTCTGCATCTAGTTGTTGGAAAGATATGTCTTCGAAAGATGATGGTAATGGTGGTCTATCCCATGTTTGATCTGTAGAATCGTGAACAGCTTGGGTTATGTCGAGCAATTCTCTTTCGAATTCAGATGGTTCTTCTGATCCATTTGGGAGTTTCAACTTTTTAAGTGCTGGAGGTGGCAGTGATGTTATTGGTATAGAGTGGGACATAGGTGGAGGTGATGGGTGGTTGATGAAGAGGAAGAGGAGTTATGAAAGTTGTGGGCACACGCGTTTTTTTTTTTTTTTTGCTTCTTCCTTTTTTTAGGTCGCGCACCAATTACTAATTAGATTATTTTTGCTATTACTGGGCAAATTGGATGTGGCAGATATCTGCAACACAGTATCCGGATATTAGTCATGGGGCATGTCAGATACTAGTAGGGTATGGCAGTTGGATGCGTGTAGGGGTACTGGGCAGGGCCCGGTAAAGGAAACTAAACATGTTAGCCAGGGAGTGAGGTCCTACGGGGGGGAGCATAGTACACCAGTAGTAGGACCTCCTTTGTTGGTCGTGTGTGGTGGCAATATACAAAGCCCCCCCTTACATCAACAAAAAATTTTTCCTCTCTGTTGTTTATCTCGAGTTTCTCCCTCTCTCTCCAATGAACCCCACTAAAAAACCACGGTTATCACCAATGCAGCCCTCTGTTTTTGAAATACTCAACGACCCTGAGCTTTATAGTCAGCACTGTCATAGCCTTAGGGAAACACTTCTTGATCATTTCAACCATCAAGCTACACTTATCGACACTTATGAACATGAACTAGAAAAATCCAAAAATGCCAACAAAGCGTTCCAACAAGCACTTAGTGAAATAGGTACAGTTGTTATATCTGTTGCCATGGGAGACTTGTCCAAAAAAGTTGAGATTCACACAGTAGAAAATGACCCTGAGATTTTAAAAGTCAAAATCACCATCAACACCATGATGGATCAATTACAGACATTTGCTAATGAGGTTACAAAAGTCGCCACCGAAGTCGCAAATGGTGAACTAGGTGGACAAGCGAAAAATGATGGATCTGTTGGTATTTGGAGATCACTTACAGACAATGTTAATATTATGGCTCTTAATTTAACTAACCAAGTGCGAGAAATTGCTGATGTCACACGTGCTGTTGCCAAGGGGGACTTGTCACGTAAAATTAATGTACACGCCCAGGGTGAAATCCTTCAACTTCAACGTACAATAAACACCATGGTGGATCAGTTACGAACGTTTGCATTCGAAGTATCTAAAGTTGCTAGAGATGTTGGTGTGCTTGGTATATTAGGAGGACAAGCGTTGATTGAAAATGTTGAAGGTATTTGGGAAGAGTTGACTGATAATGTCAATGCTATGGCTCTTAATTTGACTACACAAGTGAGAAATATTGCCAATGTCACCACTGCCGTTGCCAAGGGGGATTTGTCGAAAAAAGTCACTGCTGATTGTAAGGGAGAAATTCTTGATTTGAAACTTACTATTAATCAAATGGTGGACCGATTACAGAATTTTGCTCTTGCGGTGACGACATTGTCGAGAGAGGTTGGTACTTTGGGTATTTTGGGTGGACAAGCTAACGTACAGGATGTTGAAGGTGCTTGGAAACAGGTTACAGAAAATGTCAACCTAATGGCTACTAATTTAACTAACCAAGTGAGATCTATTGCTACAGTTACTACTGCAGTTGCGCATGGTGATTTGTCGCAAAAGATTGATGTTCATGCCCAGGGAGAGATTTTACAATTGAAAAATACAATCAACAAGATGGTGGACTCTTTGCAGTTGTTTGCATCAGAAGTGTCGAAAGTGGCACAAGATGTTGGTATTAATGGAAAATTAGGTATTCAAGCACAAGTTAGTGATGTTGATGGATTATGGAAGGAAATTACGTCTAATGTAAATACCATGGCTTCAAATTTAACTTCGCAAGTGAGAGCTTTTGCACAGATTACTGCTGCTGCTACTGATGGGGATTTCACTAGATTTATTACTGTTGAAGCACTGGGAGAGATGGATGCGTTGAAAACAAAGATTAATCAAATGGTGTTTAACTTAAGGGAATCGCTTCAAAGGAATACTGCGGCTAGAGAAGCTGCTGAGTTGGCCAATAGTGCGAAATCCGAGTTTTTAGCAAACATGTCGCATGAGATTAGAACACCATTGAATGGGATTATTGGTATGACTCAGTTGTCGCTTGATACAGAGTTGACACAGTACCAACGAGAGATGTTGTCGATTGTGCATAACTTGGCAAATTCCTTGTTGACCATTATAGACGATATATTGGATATTTCTAAGATTGAGGCGAATAGAATGACGGTGGAACAGATTGATTTTTCATTAAGAGGGACAGTGTTTGGTGCATTGAAAACGTTAGCCGTCAAAGCTATTGAAAAAAACCTAGACTTGACCTATCAATGTGATTCATCGTTTCCAGATAATCTTATTGGAGATAGTTTTAGATTACGACAAGTTATTCTTAACTTGGCTGGTAATGCTATTAAGTTTACTAAAGAGGGGAAAGTTAGTGTTAGTGTGAAAAAGTCTGATAAAATGGTGTTAGATAGTAAGTTGTTGTTAGAGGTTTGTGTTAGCGACACGGGAATAGGTATAGAGAAAGACAAATTGGGATTGATTTTCGATACCTTCTGTCAAGCTGATGGTTCTACTACAAGAAAGTTTGGTGGTACAGGTTTAGGGTTGTCAATTTCCAAACAGTTGATACATTTAATGGGTGGAGAGATATGGGTTACCTCGGAGTATGGATCCGGGTCAAACTTTTATTTTACGGTGTGCGTGTCGCCATCTAATATTAGATATACTCGACAAACCGAACAATTGTTACCATTTAGTTCCCATTATGTGTTATTTGTATCGACTGAGCATACTCAAGAAGAACTTGATGTGTTGAGAGATGGAATTATAGAACTTGGATTGATACCTATAATTGTGAGAAATATTGAAGATGCAACATTGACTGAGCCGGTGAAATATGATATAATTATGATTGATTCGATAGAGATTGCCAAAAAGTTGAGGTTGTTATCAGAGGTTAAATATATTCCGTTGGTTTTGGTCCATCATTCTATTCCACAGTTGAATATGAGAGTATGTATTGATTTGGGGATATCTTCCTATGCAAATACGCCATGTTCGATCACGGACTTGGCCAGTGCGATTATACCAGCGTTGGAGTCGAGATCTATATCACAGAACTCAGACGAGTCGGTGAGGTACAAAATATTACTAGCAGAGGACAACCTCGTCAATCAGAAACTTGCAGTTAGGATATTAGAAAAGCAAGGGCATCTGGTGGAAGTAGTTGAGAACGGACTCGAGGCGTACGAAGCGATTAAGAGGAATAAATATGATGTGGTGTTGATGGATGTGCAAATGCCTGTAATGGGTGGGTTTGAAGCTACGGAGAAGATTCGACAATGGGAGAAAAAGTCTAACCCAATTGACTCGTTGACGTTTAGGACTCCAATTATTGCCCTCACTGCACACGCCATGTTAGGTGATAGAGAAAAGTCATTGGCCAAGGGGATGGACGATTATGTGAGTAAGCCATTGAAGCCGAAATTGTTAATGCAGACGATAAACAAGTGTATTCATAATATTAACCAGTTGAAAGAATTGTCGAGAAATAGTAGAGGTAGCGATTTTGCAAAGAAGATGACCCGAAACACACCTGGAAGCACGACCCGTCAGGGGAGTGATGAGGGGAGTGTAGAGGACATGATTGGGGACACTCCCCGTCAAGGGAGTGTTGAGGGAGGGGGTACAAGTAGTAGACCAGTACAGAGAAGGTCTGCCACAGAGGGGTCGATCACTACAATTAGTGAACAAATCGACCGTTAGCTAACGACTCAAGCGTCAGCTTGAGTCAAAGCTACAAATATTTAGCCAATTGTATACTTAGATAAATAAAATACAAGTAAACCATTGTTGTGTTTAGATCAATAATTGAAAAATAAACAAGATTACTAAAAATATCAAGCCAAATTGTTGTGTAGGAGCTGGGGTTTTTTTTTTGGGGTAAACTTTTTTACCAAAAAATGGATAAAAAAGGGGATGTGGTCCCAGTAGTAACTTTAGTGACTGTTTAGGTTACTTGAGCTATCCAAGTAGAATGTCAGCCCCCGCAGTAAGTTTGGTCTTATTGTTTACGGAAAAATAAGAACCTTAGCCCTGAACTAGCCCCTACCTAGTTTTGATGTGAAAAATTTTTTTTTTTTTTTTATTGACGTTCTCCCCCCCTAGACCAATCGAAAGCCGTGGTATTATTCCGGGCTTTGAAGAAAAGTCTTTCTTTTTTTCTTTTTTTTTGTATGGGCGCCACAGTTTATGCAACATCACGTGACCTTCTCTCAGCAAAAAAAAACCATTTATATATTCCTTCTCATCCTCGCAGATGAGAGACAAAAAACAAACAAAAAAAAAAAAATCTTTTTTTTTCGCCACGCACACTACCATGTCGCAACAACCACATTTACGTCTCGGATCTACCGCACCTGATTTCAAAGCTGATACAACTAACGGGCCTATTCTGTTTCACGAATACATTGGTGATAGCTGGGCTATCTTGTTCTCACATCCCGCTGCCCACACCAGTGTGTGTAGCACCGAGCTTTCTGCGTTCGCACGACTCGAACCGGAGTTCACGAAGAGAGGGGTGAAATTGCTTGCAATTTCAGCCGACCCTGTTGAAGCAAATTCCGACTGGATTGATGATATGGAAGATTTTAGCGGATCCAGGGTCAAATTTCCAATTATCGCAGACCCTGAGAGAAAAGTTGCTACCTTGTACGACATGATCGATCACCAAGATGCCACCAATCTCGATGACAAAGGGCTTCAATTGACAATTCGTGCAGTGTTTATCATTGATCCAAGTAAGAAAATCAGATTGATCATGACCTACCCTGCCTCGACCGGTAGAAACACCGCTGAAGTATTGAGAGTACTCGACTCATTACAGCTTGTTGATAAACAAAAGGTTATCACTCCAATCAATTGGGTTCCAGGTGACGATGTTCTTGTCCATATGGGTGTCCCAGATGATGAGGCAAGAGTTTTGTTTCCTAAATATAGGGCTATAAAGCCATATATTAGATTGACTCCGTTGGAAAAGGAAGACAAGTAAGGGGGTACAATTATTTCCCCACTTCGTGTGCCTTAAATTTACGAAGAGTTTATTTTTTAAGATCTCGTTTTTTTTTTATTGTTTAAGGATCTATTAGTTTACGTCAAAAATATTTAAAAGCAAAAAAAAAATGAAATAACCACAAAACTAAAAAAATTAGAAAACCCATAAAACCAAAAAAAAAAAAACCTATATAGTTGCAAAATATACATTTGTTTTCTATATAGAAAAGACTTTTTATTCGCAGGTTCGCATTTGTCAACCATTCCAAATTAGAAAGGTGAGAAACTTGATTCTACCACCCTTGATACATATGTCACAATGTAGCGCTATTTGATTTAAATGACTAAGATATGTACGGTACTGATTCACGTGCAATGTGAATATTCGCGCAGTTTCTGGTGGTTGGCTAATTAATGTCAATAAACTTTATTGGTTGTATGTGTAATAATGGAAACAGTGACTGAGTGTAAGCCTTCGGGTAGCCTCTATTTCGTTCGAGTGTAAATGTATGTGGATTGTGTCATAAGAATGTTGCTAGTTATACCATTCTCGGTTAACACACTACTATTGCGATGGCGTGCTCGCACATCCTTACCATACTATAAATATGGGTGCTGTGTTATTGGTACCGTGAGGTGAAGTTGTTATTAGACAAGGATAGAAGTACCTTAAGGAATCTTATCTTCTTACTTTGAATAATGATAATAATATGAATTAATATGTATTAATTGTATACTAGAATGTGGTTTAATATAAAAGTTGAATAATCAAGAAAGGAGTAAACTATGTAAAACAAAGAGATTGTTGGACATTTAAATATATCCCTTAAATTGGTGAGGGGTTATTTATGTGGACTTTAATATCTGAACTCCGGGATAACACAATTCACTCACACACTCACACTGAAATCCTTGTAACTAATTCCAACACTTTCTTTGCTACATACAATTCTCTTCTTTGTGTGCGATTCATTAACAAGTGTAATTATTCTTTGAACTGATTCTCTGTCGTGTGATAGTGCCAAATACAGCGTATTTAAAAGATAACTATCCACTACACGACAAATATTAACACATTTTATGCTCGAAATTAGGATGTACAACATGGCTAATTATGAAGAATAAGCCAGCGTTGTGTAATAGTAGTGATTGCACTGAAGAGAACAACACACCAATCTATTCCATTGACGATGGAATAAGTGGACTGATAATTCACATGGATAATTCAGTCCACTGTGAGAGAAATTTTTTCTACTATATAAAGGGTAGATTCCACACAAATTAAATTGTATATATTTTCTATACACTATAGACAGCTTTCCTACCCAGGATCGCTCTCGACTTTCAACGAAAAAGTTATATAATCTTCTTACTTTGGGGACAATGTCATCTTTTTATGGGTATCAAATCTATTTCTTAGCAACTCCCTTGATCTGAGCCTATTAAAGTTTTTTTGGACTGCTTTTTGCAACTTAGTCCATTCGTTGCTCTTGGTTAAATGAGAATTCTTAATAAATTCTAATTCCTCCCCTTCAATCGGACTTTTGTTAAATTCGGGATTCAAATCCAGATTCCATTTTTGCTTAATTTGTTCCAGCGATCTACTTATTTTTTCACTGATCAATTGATAGTCCCCATCATATTGTTCCATTAATTCATGCCATACATTTTCCTCCTAAGAGGACCATCCACTTTTCAAAATATAGAACCTTGTTAATAGAGTGCCTTGAATATATATATTTTTTAGATAATTTCTCAAATCCTTCGACTTAACTTCTAGGGAATTGACCAGCTATATATACCTAAATAAGTCGTGTGCGTAGCCCACACACTTACCCAATAATATTAGCCTCTATAACGCCAGCAAAAAAAAAAAATTCATATTTCACCAAGTCGTGGCAATGGATTAGATTGCATTATCAATTTAAAGTAGTAGGTCAGAATAACCACTTTACTTTCTATCATTGAAATATATAACTATATTTTACGTGTAATATATTACTGGATATCGCTCTCAGTAGATCGAAGGGGGACTATTTCTGCTCCTATCCTTCCCTAGTTCCACAAATATTTTTTAAATAGGAGAGTGCGGTTTACGTACTTTGACGATCCTGCATATTTCGTCATAATTCACACATTGTTTGTTTTACACTTTTAGTCTTTAATTATAGTTTCAAAGAATTTCCTAGGAACTTAAGAACTTGTAGGAGAATGCTAATAAGAAGTTGTACTTCTTAATTGAAAGTTATAATTGTCAGAATATATTGTATAAAAGATGAGTTGATAAAGAAAAGACATAAAAAGTCCTATAAAAAAGTATTGTAAAATAAAAGTATATAAAAATCAAGTAAAATAGAATATTTGCACACAAATTAAAAGTAGTGCAAATTTGACAGAAAAGTAAAATAAAACACTTCTTCGCTTCCTCTGCCTTTTTCTTGACCTCTTCTTCCTTCTTCTTGGCCTCTTCTTCCTTCTTTCTTGCCGCTTCTTCTTTGACTTTCAATTCGTCAAGTTTCTTTTTCTTTTCAACCATAACGCC
>OKKB01000170.1_pt1 | contig 36820 bp, 13 predicted proteins | sample 1613931 | NCBI WGS metagenome assembly OKKB01 (sample SAMN04436893, study PRJEB24849) | human gut metagenome | biome: human gut; feature: NICU; material: stool | host: Homo sapiens | place: USA: Saint Louis, MO | collected 2012-02-08
GCAATCATTATGTTCATTGTTCAAGTACAAATAGATAGTTATTTATCTTTATTCGAATGCTAACAAAGCTTCTTGGATGTATTTATTTTGTATTTTATATGTATATATACTCCTATTTCCATATCCTATATATTAGTTATCCTATTATAAATAAAATTTTATTTATTTGTTTGTTTGTTTGTTCTATATTAGTGGTTATCTGTAGTGGTGGACCACCTCTGTCTCTATGTAGGTGCTTAGGTGGTAATGTTTTCTTGGCTGAACAGAATATAGGGGTAATATTGGAATGTTATTGTCTTTGTATCGTACATTCAGGTGTAATTTCCAAAATCAACCAAACTAAAAGTAGCACTGAATGCACAACAATGCCATCAAGTAGTGAAAACTCTCCCAGTAACTCAAACTTATCATGGAGGTAATTCAAAACGTTTTAATTAACTTTGACCACTAGGGAAAAAAAAAGGGGGGTAGAACAAGAAAACCAGACAAGAAAAAAAAAGTCAACCAGTTGTCTAAATTCATTGTTGCAAAACTTCCAAAGATGTTTCCATCCATAATCATCACTTTATTTTCCATTTATCAGCTCATCTATTCATATAATGAACATACCATCAATTATTATCCACCCACGGAATTGGCCATTTCTGATGAAGAAATTGTAAATCGAGCTGTCCAAGAATTACACAATATCGATGCCGCCAACGACTTGAATGAATGTATGACATGTAAAACTCGTTTGCAAGTTGCCAAGTTTATTAGTTTAACCCGTCCTGATTTAGTGCCACAAATATTCTCCACTTGGTGTGTTGAATCTGGTTTTGATGAAATCCAATGTCATATGAATTACGGTTATCCCAGTGAAGATTACTGTACTATGGGTAATGACTTTACCAAGATGGTTAGCCTCATGAATCCATCAGGTTTGGATGGCGATTATTTCTGTTATTATCATGATAAAAACTGTGGGGTATTACCCGAGACTCCACTTGTTGACATGAGTAGATTGTGGCCACTGAAACCGCGTAATTATTTACCGCCAGACAACAGTGGTGAGACCTTCCATGTATTACACATAAGTGATATCAACCTCCAACCAGATTACAAAATGTTTGCTGAAGCCAATTGTACCCAAAGTTTATGTTGCTCCCCTCATTGTAGAAATTTGCAAGATTCAGCTCCCAACTTCAATGAAAATTTAGAAGGTGGGTATTTTGATAGTAGCTATAGTAGAAACCATTTTGAAAAAGGATCATATATGGATATCACCAAAATCAAAAAACCGACTTGGAGACCAGCTCGACAATTTGGCGAATATAACTGTGATTCACCAGCGTTGTTATTAAACAGTACCATGCAAGGTATACGTGATTTGCATCAAAACCATCTTTCGTTTGAATTTGCATTATTCACTGGAGGGACAGTTGACCATTCTGACAGACTGTTTATGAGCAAAACAAAAAACATCATTTCCCAAGATACTAGTTATAGAATTCTTAAACATTATTTGGATACTGTTGACGTAATCCCGACTTTTGGTACAAGAGATATTTTCCCAATGAATCAATTGCCGCAAAAACATCTAACAGAAAATTCCAATTCGTACCAATGGCAATTTGATTTCTTAGCAGATCTCTGGTTGGAATTAGGATGGATTGATCATGAATCTTCCAAACAAGTTAGATATTCCCAAATTGGTTATTCACTAGTCACTTCTCGTGGTTTGAAAATCATTTGTTTAAACTCCAATGTTTGGAATGTAAAAAACTTGTATGCCTTTTGGGAAGTATTATCAATTGATTCATTTGGTATGTGGAAATTTCTTATCGAAGAATTGATTGAAAGTGAAAGAATACATCAACGAGTATGGATAGTTGCTCACTTGCCAACAAATCACCAATCATTGCCATTACCAACGAGAGTGTTTGCCCAAATTATCGAACGGTTTTCACCACAAGTGATTGCTGCCATATTTTTCGGCCACATTCAAGTTGATACATTTATGATTCAATATGGGGGTGATGGAACAGACACCAAGGAGTTGGAGAGTGCCATTAATCATGCCCTTGTTGGTCCTCTGATTAGTCCATATCTGGGAGTAAACCCTGCCTGGAGGTATTATGCCATAGACCTGAAAAGTTTTAGTGTGGTTAATTCCTTCACTTATTATACCAAATTAGATAACACATTCATCAATGATGGGGCTGAACCAGTGTGGGAATTCGGGTATTCTGCTCGAGATGTCTATGACCCTGAACAAATGTGGCCCATGGAATGGTGTTTAAATACTGAGTGGTGGCATCATGTCAGTGAAAAAATCAAACAAGTACCAGAAATGGATTTAATGTATCAACGATTGGATACTCGATGGTTTTCTCAAAATGAGTTGGATGGCAATAGTTATTGTAAAGTGACTAGTTTCACCATAGAAGCCAAAAAGCAGTGTATGTTAACTGGGGACCAAGATGATTATGTTGAACCCAAACAGCCTAATGATTATGTTCCGTTTATTCATGTTGGAAGTAAAGTTGAATATATTGATAAACAAGTGGCATATCCACCTGATGAAGAAGAGGAATCTGAGTCTGAAGAAGTTGACGAAGATTATCAACCAGGGAAAAAAATAGGCACAGGGGAAAACAATACTAATGTTGGTCAGGGTTTGAATGGTGGTGGTAATGGTGAGTCTGATGATGACAATAAAGTCAAAAAAACAGAAGGATTCACTGGGAATGAAAATGGTGAACAAAATTATACTGCTGCTAACAACGATGGTTCTCTTAGTTCAAGAATTCGAAGAAAACCACAGGGTAAATCTCTTGGCTTAAAAATTAGAAATCGGCACCGAATCCCTATTGCTCAATTGTGAAGGTGGTTGTTAATTTTTTATTTATTTTGCTAGGAAAAAAAAAAAGAGTAAAAATTCTTTAGAATGAAATTATTTAGTAGTAGTAAGTAAGTATGTTGTATATAACATAATTTAAGGTTAAGTATTCCATTTAAAAAATGGAATTAATTTTTAATTTTCGCAGGGAAAAAAAAAAGAAAAATAACGGTTTTGAGAACAAGTATGCATAAAGTATGTGTAATTACAAATTTCTATTTTCTTTGGGTAATAACAACCGATATAATTTTTTTCCATCATTCGCTTAATATGTAAAATGTACATATACGTTCCTCCTCTAAAACAACAAAAAATAAAAAATTATTAACATGGCCCTACAGTTGTATGTGAATTGATTCAACGTAATTACTGGTATAATTAAAATAAATATGTATAGAAGTAGTACTTGCATGTTTGTGACAGTTGGTCTGAATTTTGCTCCCCCCCCCCTCCTTGGTTTCTCCTTGCAGTTATTTAAAATACAAATATTCAACAGACGAGAAAAGAGTTCAAAGATGTGGACTTTTGGGGAAGGGGGAAAAGTGATACAAATAATGGACAGGGAAAATATAGTACATGAAGAGTTGAGGAGAGGGGAGACCTAATATATCACAATGATATAACTTTCTTGTTAATTGTTATTGTGTAAATGTGAAGAAGAAGAAGTTCCATTATTGTTTTGCATTTTCTTTTTATTGTGCGAATTATATTTACAATTCATTTTAGTTAAACAGAAAATTTTTTTTTTTTGACGATAATAATAATATGTTGGCTTGGCCTTGTTTTTCGGGGGTTTATCAAGAGTAACAAAATAATAGGGACCTGAAAAATATATGCAACTTTCACGAAAATTGACTATTTGATGCAGCATATTTTGTTAAACACAAATAAACTTGCATTGGGAGTCCCAACCTCTTTTTAAGTTACTCAAATACAGTTATAGACAAGTTATGGGGATAATTATTTTTAGCTCATTGTGAGTATTCAAACAATCAAATGTGTAGACTATATATACTGTGATTCCATAGTAGAGCCGGTGTGAGGGGATTGGACAGAAAAGTAGAGCATTCTCAAAGGAATTCCATACCAAGGACTGGATTTAAGAGAGCAATCAACAACAAGAGGAGGAGAGGGTTTGATCAATGTTTGCTATCCAATAGTTGAATCAGATGTATTGAGGGCAATGGAATAATGAATTGGGATTAGAAAATATACAGGTGTGTTGGACAAATCCAGAACTCTGGTCAATAACTATCCAGCAGACACTAAAATTAGGCATTAACTTCACGATATTTTTTAATCTACAAACTTCTGCCCCTCCAGAAAATACACCAAAAAGTTAAACCCACAAAGATAATAGTGAACAACTAATACAGAGTGAAACAGAGGTAGGCGCCAGAGTATTGTTATCTATCAATAGCAATTACAATAGCAATCAAATCCCAATCAATGAAATTACTAATAATAAGTTTGCTATTAGGTAGTTTTTTATTTTACGAAATTCTAAGCCGTCTATTTCAACCTAATTAGGAAAGTAAAAATTTCAATTGATTTTGTTTTTTTTGTCTCTCTCGTCTCCTCTTTCTTTTTACCCCACACACACACACATCTGATTTTTCCTGTGAGCTGCCAATGTCATGCATGCACACCAATTAACAAATCCTCACCAACCGTCTTCTATGACCACCATCACCACCTAAAAAAAAAACTTATCATCTATTTCAATTTCAGTACTATTGCTCCATTGAATTCTATCATGGACTTAACAAAATCACTTACAATTTCTTACAATTAAAAATTATTCTATCGTTTTTATTTTATTTATTTTTTTGTCATTATTATTTATTTTATAAATATATAGTCTAAAACACAAAGTCCATAAATCCATTAGTTGTAGCAGTAGTAGCAGCAGTACTAGCCGTTATTGGTATACTGTTAGCATTGTTAATTAATGAATTGATCATATCAACTTGTGCTAAGGTATTACCATTATCACTGTTGGTTTTTGTTATTTGTTGTAATTGTTGTTGTAATTTCTGTATTTGTTCTTGTTGTTGTTGTACAATCAGCACAATATCAAAATATTCTTGATATTGTCCTTGTCCTTGTTGTTGACTTTCTGTAGGAAGTATAGGCGACACAGCAGGACTAGTAGCCTGTTGTTGCTGTGGTTGTTGTTGTTGAGTGTTTGGAATCATTGATTGCCAATTCACTTCATTTTCCCATAAATCAAATTCACTAATCAAGAAATCATCTAATGATTCAACTGGTGATGGTAATCCAAATCCATCATTGTATAACAGTGGTTCCATTGGGGCAGCAGCAGCGGCAGCATAAGCATCATTTACTTGAGTTTTGCCATAGATATCGTACTCATTGATTGAATTTATTGAATTAGAAGTAGTCATTGGAGTAGCTGGTGCAACATTAGTAGGAAGAACCGGCACATTAATTAAATTAGCTTTAGTAACAGAACTTCCACTATTGCTAGATCTTCTTGATTTGGAAACAGTAATAGTAGCAGTGTTAGATTCAGATTCACTTGAAATATCAGATTGAACTGGTGATAAATCAACAAAAACAAAATCCTTTGGTTTACCTGGTTTGTTTTTTGGTCTTCTCAAAGGTGGTCTTTTGATAGTGAATTTTGAAGCAGCAGCAACAATTTTCAATGAATTGTTTAAACATTCAATTGATGAGCTTTGCATTGGTGATGAATTGTTGGTATTATTGTTGGCAGTAGCAGTGGTAGATGCAATTGATGAAGTAGAACATGATCTGTTAGATTTCAGAAGTATTGGGGAAGTTGTAGATTTATTTCCTGGTAAGCTATTGCTACGTTGATGAGTGTTTGGAGTTGATTTTCTAACTCTCCATAATTTTTTACCATTAGCAGGTGGTAAGACTTTGATAGTTGATGCAGAAACCATTGTGTACAGATTTGTTGTTGGGGGTATAAAGTGGGTATAAAGTAGGATATGGGGTATAATAATATATTTGTTTGACCAGCAAAGAAACAAAGGCAACGAGTAAGAAAAGGGTATTAATAAGTTATGATATAAGCGATAGGAATTGGATCCAAGGATATAAGTTTTTATCAGTTAAAGCACACACGAGTGATTGAGAAAGGGGGTATTATAATAGTTGATTGATAAAATAAAAAAGTTGATAATATTAAAAATTCAAAATAAAAGGAAATAATAAATTTGAAATCTTGAAAAAAATCAGGGAAATTCAATGAGTTTATATAATTGTCATTTGTCAAATGGAAAGAGGAAAATATTTTAGATTTAATCGATGATGAAGGTAGTTTTGATTTTGATGATAGTGGAAAAATAAATACAAAGACACAATATAGTATACGCAATTCAATGACTGCTAAATTAAAGAAGAGGAGTAAAAAAATATAAAATTGATTGACGTTTGGTTTGTGAAATTTAATTAGTTTTCCATATTAGTTTTTTTTTATTCATTGTGTAATATTTCATCAACACATGTACTAAAGGTTAAGTTACAAACATTAATAGGAAAGTGGATTTTGTTTAAATAGGTATTGTGTTCATTCTGCATCATTAGGATAAAGTATGTGAGAAGAGGAGAGACAATCTCACAAAACCAATTGCCCCTCTCCGAAATATAAAGGGAAAATTGAAAAAGTTTTCTGTTTTGTAACTCTACAATTTAGTTTTGTGTTTGATAAGCTAAATTCTTGTTTGCCCTTGTTGCATAAAAGCCTCAGGTGGGGCAGTTCCACTCAACAAAAAATTTTTTTTAGATTTCTTCTTCTTCCTCCACTAAATATAGGCGTGTCTAAAGTGTCAAAAAGATATATATACTCTAGTTTTCTAAATGACTTTTGTTAAATAATGTTACATTTGCCTAATCAGGAAATAAATAAATGAATCCAATTAACTAATTAGGAAATATAACACAAAATCTCATCAACATCCCTACATCTATATCTAACATTATGATGATTTACTGTATATCTTCTCCCTCTCTCAAGCCCAAATATCAATATGAGAAACAGGGAGTCATTACTCCAATTTATTAGTGCAGACTCGCAAATATTGATATTTTCTCTGTTGCTTTCTTTACCCCTTGTTTTTTGTTCCGCCCATTTATTCTTTTCGATTCGGACTTCTCCACTTTTGTCTTGCATTTCATTTATTTATTCTTTCGGTTACATATTTTTTTTTCTGGTTTTATCGCAAATTATGATACTCCGTAGTTCCGCTAGCTTTTCTCTTGGTTGTATTCTGTCGGAAACCTCTGGCTAATTGTTATCTCTACAATTGTGTTGCTTTGTTTATGTTTCACAATCCTGTTGCCTTACTAGTTTTCCTTTCCTTTGCTTTGCCTTACCTTGACTTTTCTTTTTATTTTTGTATACGCAGCTTTTAGTAAATCTGTCATAGCTCATTAGATATTTCAATTACCCATCCTATTTAGGCAAGATAAACAAAATACTAAAATAAGAACTAAATTTAATTGCACTACTAAAAATATATTAATATCAAGAAGAAGCCTTTACGCAAATCTTGTTTTGTTAAGGATAAGAAGAGGCAATTGTTCTCAGATTACATGCTGTTGTTGTGTGAGTGAGCCTATTCTATTTTTTTTTGCAATTACAGTATTGGTTTTGAACTTCAGTTTTTTTTCCGCTCCAATTGTTAGTTTATTTTCCGACAAACGTTTGAGTGATTCCTTTTGTGTTTGTGTTTATTTTTTTTACATTAATTCTCTTTCGTCAATTATGCACACACAATCTACACATATATCAGAAAATTATCCTCCAAAACGCCTTATTAATATTTGGACTGGTTGTAGCAATGGTGATGAATCGTTTATTTTTAATGTAGACTAACGAGAGAGGCGGTTTGAGTGTCCAGTTAAAGTTCACACACCAAGAACCGTCAACTGATGTTGATTTCTCAGTATATTCGTTTCAATTGCCAGTTCATTGTTGAATTGTTAGATTTTTTACAGTTTAATATTGTTGGTTATGTGATTTTCTCAACAACAACCAGTGCCAATACTCAACAACCAACAAATACAATACAATACTAACAGCAATAGTCTAGGTTCAAGATAGTCTAATAGTAACAATGATTACATATATTCAATACCTGCAACTCACACATAGTAATTGACCCTCTATTGTTTATTAACCTTCATGTTTTTGTTTCATACTATCAATTGTTTGTGTGTCAACAATAGTTGTTAACTTTTGTGACAGGTTATGTGTGCATAAAGTTTAAAGGAAAAGAATTGAATCAAAACACTGTTTGACATTGACCGGCTACCTAGTCCACTACACAAGTCTAACTATACAAACCACTGCCAATTTGCTCTATTGGCCGCACTCATGATTTTTCCTATTCCCTTTAAGGAGACTAATCAATTGAGTCACATAGACAACAATCAATTGTACAAGAATATGAAAAATTTGTGTCAACGGATAAACGGAAAATCTACCACGAGTTAATCAAGAGGTGGAGTAGGTGTATATGTGTGTGTGTAGTATGCATAGTTTGAAGAATAGAATAATCACAAAACAATAATTAGCAATATTCCTTCTTATCGTCTAATCCTTCCTATTCATGCAAGTTTTGTCTAGCAGTTGGTCAAATACAATCTTGGTCGTTTATCTTTCTTTTACCCCAACTTTTTTACTGATTTTGTGTTGAAGATGGTTAATGTACCCTCAATTTACAATCTGAACCAAAGCTGTAAGTTACACGATTAGTACCAAAGTATACTGCTGAACCAATGCTACTAACCAACAACCTAAACAGGTCTACTCTTGATCTAATGAACAAGTTCCCTAAGTAGAGATAAACTTGGTTTGGGATTACGGCTCCAATGGGACTGACGAAAGGGTCAAGCGGGGTATTCGTTTGGCGCAATCAAAAGTGCGGGGCAATATCGTCTGAGAGGGGGCGGGGCAGAAACACACATTTTTTAGCACTCGTACAAAATCATCATCCTTAGAAACTACTAACCAAGATGCTGCTAACCAATGGCTACATTTTAGTCCAATGGATCAGAATAAAAGTATGATACATATGAAAGAATAATTTGGTTTGTAGTGTTAGTTGTGGCTTTTGGTTAAAGATAGAATATTGGTTAGAATTATAAAACCCCAACTTAGCAAAAGATTACTTAACCTGAGCATTATAATTATTAATAAATTACTCCTTGCTCTTTTTTGCGCTTCTATTCTTAAAAACTTCTTCTTCTTTTTGATAACGCTCATAACATTTGTAATTTTAGAAATTCTATTGATCGCTGTTCACAATTGATTTCAAACAAACGTTTCATATCGAACCTTTTCCTCAATGGTTAATGATATCATAGGTATCGATACTTGTTTCAACAACTTTTAACAGTATCAAAGATAGCTTCCTACAAAGCCATGAAGAAAAAGGCTTAGAATACTGTTGATTATATTTTTTTTTTGTAGATCTTGGGATGTTAATCAATTACTTAAATTGGATATACAAACAATTGAACAAGATCATAAAAGGTAATCCATTCCTCTCCCCCTGAATAGTTTGCCAATAAAAGTATTGATATGCATATTTTTTTTCGAGGATCTGTTGTACATATACCATTGAACATGATGATGAAATTGAAGGTATTGCTTATCCTTCAACCCCCTGGTTCGTTTAACTGATAATAGAAATACATTCGCAAAATTTCAATTGAGAATGTTCAACTTCTTGGTATACCAATGTTATCTTTAAGCCTTGATATGTAGGAACCGACTGGAAAGATATTCTTGTTTCGCCAAGCTGCCTCCCTCATCAGTCGTTCAAAAGCACGTTAAGGAAATAAGATTTTTTTTCCAAGCCACTCTGCGAGACTAAGCCAAAAATACTGCAAACGAGACAGAGAGGAGACACCTTACATTATCTCCCACTTCTTGCTTCAATCGTTATGTCTAAGCCTTGAAATAGAGATATTTGAATAGAATCCCAATCTCATCCGAACGATTTTATTAAATGAGGAGAGAGAAAAATTTCCAAAATGTTTTGTGTTGCTGTGAAATGGGATGATGAGTGGGGCAACCAGACAAGTGTTTGCGAGAATGTATTAAATGTAGTATATGCTGATGACTACTTAGAATTAGTACTCCTACAAGTTTCAATACATCATACATGATACAGAAATGATTATAGATTAATTAGTCAACACAATTAGTAATTTCGTTAACCTCTATTGCATTTGCCTAATTAGGAAAAGAACTAAATATTAAAACAATTTCTCTTTAGTCTAATTCATTTTTTTTCCCTTTCATTCATTCAATTCCCATCTTTAATTGCCATTTACACAAAACACTTTTTCCATTCTAACGCTGTTATCGTTCACATTTTTTTTTGGTCTTGTTTTTTTGCATCCCTTGTTTTATAATATCAATGGGGGAAATGTACGTCATAAATGATATCTCTTCAATACTGTTCAGATTGTACAATTGCGAAATCTGTACGCAACTGTCATATTACAAAAAATAGAAGTTCGGAATTCTGTTAATTGTATTACAATCTTCTCTTTATCATCAAATCAACACTCTCGTGCAATATTTTTCCTTGAAATCTTGGCAATTTCATTATTCCTGAGATATATTATATGCATAATTAAATTGACAATCTTTGCCGTACACACACACCAATATATATATTTAGCAGCAATGTAATGTAAGTTGTAATAAATTAGAGTACAACAATTTTTCCACTTCCGCTGTCGTCACCACTAGTATTATTGTGGTTACTTAATTAGTTAAGTTAATTAAATAACAACAATAACAAAATTGGACTAAAGAGGAAATAAATCCTGTATATGAATACAATTGGCTATGTTCAGTTTATAATGGTAGTAAAGACTAGAACTAGAGTTAAATTTTATGTTTAACAATAGGGATCGACAAAGATTTGCATTAATGAAATCTAATATTTGAATTGACTATTGGGAAATTGAATAACCTTATATTTAAAAAATGAATAAAAAAAAGGTTTCCTTCCAAAAAGTCTAAATTTGGAAGCAACTAATTGACTTTATATTAGAGTTCATTGGTGTAAACTTCAAAATATTTTACGAAATAAATTAAATTCTATCATATATAAAGATAAAGGGGGACGGAAAACTGTGGATATAACCATTCATTGGATGCATATACTTTTGCAATCAAAAGCTAAATGACCTGTGAGGTAGATTTATCGATCTCTCTATATGTGTAAGGAGATGCCCGTTTGGTGATCAAGTTTGTGTATGTGGGTGATTTGGGGGCAATTGATAACAAAGGAATAAAACTCTTTACCTGTATATAAGCTAGACATATTACCCCACATTTCAATTTTCATGTACTAAAAAAGAAACAAGTTCAACAACTTAAAAAAGAAAGTGTGTACTGACATGACATAGTCTTATCAACATAGATTTCTATATTTCCATTCTTTATGCTTTCATTGCTTTGACCAAAGTGTTGCTACAAAAATATGGCAACAATTAACGGTGCTACTTGGTTATGATTAGTATGTGTAAATGCAATCAATTTAACTAATAATTATTGTATTATCCCTATTATTACAATCACAATAGGAACTGGTTAGATACAAAAATCTTTGGTGATGATGTCAATAGTTATGTGATAATCTACATGATTTTTTTGGAGGGAACAGCACCAACGATAGAAAAAGAAGAAAAAAAAAGTAACGACAAGTTTGTGTTTGGTTTGATCCTTACCTGTAGGGCGGAGCGGGGTAAATTTCCTTCAACACTAAACCAACATCAAGCAAAAAAAAAATTAAGGCTTGCCCCACCATCATAATTTTACTTTCCCTTTTTGTAACCTTATTTTTTTTTGGTACTGTACAGTCTGTACCTTTTAGTCGTTGACTTTTACTCCTCTTTTAAACAATACTTTTTTTTACCCCCAGTCCCCTACTAACATCAACCTCTTACTAGTAAGAGGTTTACTATGACTATTACTATTGTTAGGTAGTCTATCTGCTTCTCTTAGTTATTGTTAAGCTCTAGCTAATTAGTAAACTAGTGTTAATGTCTTGTGAAATTTATAACCCTGCCCCTCCCCCTTAATCTTAGAAGAAGAATCAAGAGAATGGGTTTGAGTTCTTGCCGAGGAATCACTACTCGTAGGGAATTGTTCATTACTTGAATTTAGTAGTAGTATCGATGGTTGACAAACTAGGAGCACTAATAGTAATTTTATAATTTTTGTCTTTTCTTTCTTTTTTATCACTAGCAATACTACTATTGCTTATTTTTTTTATTCCCCCAACATTCAAGTTAAGACTTCAGATGATCGCTATTCCATAAACAAGCTCGAGTTGGATAATACGTGAATGAACGTTTAGATAACTCGTAAAATATCAAAAGAAATACCTCCATCAACAAACTAAAAAGAAAGAAAAACCTTAATCAGAATTTCTTTACTATGAGAGCACAATTTCTTGGTCCTCTTTCTTTTTCCTTCTGGTTTTGATAGGGTGCTGTTTCATAGATTATTACTATCATTATATTATTGTCAAAAACAATGAATCTACTGTTTTTGTTTATCGTTAGTGGGTGAAACTTTAAAATGATACTATCAAAGAAAAGAACGCTCCACAACCCTAGGTGATTGATTTGATAGCGTGAATAACCGTTAGATTTTCACCCATCACAGTTGTCATAACAATTATGATCCATATGTGGAGTAAATCAAAGAAGGAGAAGAAAAAAAAGAGGGTCAAACTAAATGGTGAAAGTGGAGTAACTATTGAAAACTCTTGGTTTTGGGTTTTGGGTTGTTGGTTGAGGTTATGAAACATGAGTTGGTTACGAAAGAATAGAGTTAAGGCGGCCAATGAAAAAAAACTGGAAAATTCCATATTTAAAAGAGAACTAAACTTTAAATCAATGCTTCCATTGAAAAAAGCTTATGACAATAGAAGAAAGGAAGGAAAAGCTTAAAACTTCATCATTCATGAATTACGAAGAGGCAAGATAGTAACTAAGTCTAAAGTATTGACATTAGTAAGACATGTGGTAGGTTTATTAATTTCATATTCATAACCATCATGCGCTTGATGTTTATTATGTTATCGTTATCGTTTTTTTTACAGTAAAGTTTTTTGCATTGTTACAAGCTCAGTAGTAACATGATACAACATCAAACCAACGGTTTCTCATTGTATGAAGTTTGACAGAATTGTTAGTGAAGTGATTATATTTGAACCGTTTCAGTATTCTGATAAAGTCTTTGGTAGCAAGTTCATAAATTGGAAAAACACATTTCGAAACAGCTTGTACTGTTACAACTTGCTCAACCGTTGGGGTCATATTTTGATTCACAAATATGTTATTGTTATCCAAGCTTATAGCTAACATATTGACTATTTGATTGCTATTGAAGAAAACTCCAACCAAAGAAAATTCCTATAGCAAATTTCACTAATCTACAAGGCACATAGTATATTGTATAAGTGTGGTGTTAATGGTTGTGGAAAGGAGTTGTGAAAATTCTTTTAAAGAACATTTAATTAATGTTTGACTTTTACCACTTGATACAGATAAACTCCATATCTGAATTGCCCCTCATCTAATTAGGTATAAGATCAACATACAGGATAAATTCCTTAATTGGTTAATGAGATTAGAATTTATAATTTATTTTGTGACTTTCATAAATGTACAGCAACTAAAATGCAATTTACATTCAGTTTCTGCATAATGTATTAAACAAATCTAATTTTAATGCATTTGACATTACTTGCCTAATTAGGATAGTTAATAGTCAATGTAAACAAAATCTATTAACCATCATCACCACCCCTTCAGAAATCTAAAAATCAATTTACAAAAAGGAAAGCAATAATGATAACAATAGGTGCTTCTATTAACTGTACATTCATTGCTCTTAATATGTCAAATTTATGGCTCTTGCATGTTCTTGTAATATTGAATCTGCTTGTCCTTGTTGTTCGATTTGACTTCCATGAATCTAAGAACAAAATTAGATAACTAGAAAGCAACAGTATTATTGTTTGATACCTGTTACTTCATATTCTTTTTTGCTCTGAAGTTGAGTATTTGAATTATCGTCTTTGTATCTTTACAAATATCTTACACTAGTGCGGTTATGCTATCATTGTTGAGTGGAATTTACAGAATTTGTGTTGTGATCAAGAACATAACCATAACCTAGAAATAAATTTAATCTCTGAAGAAAACTATACCAATAAATCACAAAATGACCTTTTTGTTTTATCAATCTTTATGAAATACTGTTACAGCAAAGTGAAAAACTACCAGTTACAATGATGTCTAACTTCTTGAGTCATAACCTCATAATCCTAGATCTCTTGAAGATGTTTATTTGTATGGCATCAAAAATTTTGTAGATTATTGGTTTGTATATTTTATCCATAAATCAGTAACCCTTTCAAAGCGCAAACTTCCAAGTATTCCATTGTTGCCTTCCATATTACAAATGAGCTGTTGGTTACTCTATTTATTTGAATTACGTAACACACTCTCCAAAGTATATAAACCAGCTGGAAATCCGGTTATGTGTAGATAAATTGAAGAATTTCAAGTTGCTGCTTTTGTAACGGTATTACCACAAGTTTTTTTTTTTTTCGGTCTGGTCCCCTCCAAGTCATTATAATTGTATTTGTATCACTACTGGAATTGCCCAACAATATTGAATGCCTTATGGACTTATCTCTCTAGCAATGGATAGAAAATGCCCATTCAATTAATATATGAGTTGAAGATTGTATATCGTTGGATTTGAACCTAATGAAAACCTGATTTCTCCTCGAGTTGTATCTAGTTCTTGGCCAGTAGGTTTTAGTTACACTAGTTTTCAACAAGAAAGAAGTTGACCCTACTCTTTATATTCACTATCATTATACTAATCAAGTATTCTTCCAGGTATACATAACAGAACAGCTTCATATTTGAAAGGGGGGGTCAAGGCAAGCAAGTAGCAATTTTTTCTCTTCTCATTTTGTGATTGTTTTTAAAAATTCCATTGACTAAAATATTTATTTAGCCTGAAGTTGTAATAGTTACTATGGATACCAGCTAATTTGTGTTACCTGCCTGGTTTATGTCTAATACAAGTGAGACATCAATATTGAAAAGTAACTAAGAATATTTTTAGATTTTTAAAACTCATATGTTCATCTGCCTGTACTAGTCGACTCTTCATTTTTAGTGAACTTTACACATTTAGTTTCAATTCTCTTTGCGAATGTAGAGAAATGTTATTTTTGACTTAATTTCTATTGAACTAGTGGTAGGAGGAGTAATTGATGAAAAATCAGAAGCACTGATCCGCCTTATGATTAATGGAAACTTGCTTTTTATCTTTCGGTATTGATTTTTTAAATTACTTGCATTAATTACTTGCATGAATGAAATTCCTGGCAAAACTCTTTTCCTTTAATAGTAAAATCCCAGTGCTCTTCTCAAATGTTCTTTCTTTTGTTGTTGTATAACTTTGCATAATTAGCAATGCAGTATGTAAGAAGTAAAAGCCATGAAAAAATCTTCAAAAAAACTTTCCATATCAGTGATGTAGAGCAAAAAACGAGAGCACTGCTTACTCCATGACATCTCGAGGATTAGAAACCTTCTGACACATGGGATTTAAAGTGAAGAGGAGAATCATATCAAGTGTTACTTGATTTCCAAAATAATCAATAATTGATAGATGGTGGGGCAATTTACATCTCCAATTCTCGGTGTCAATAGTTATCCCGATGCTTACATGATACAGCACAACATGCATATCCAGATGCCTAAAAAGTATGCTTGACTAGGCATTTTGGCATTATGCTTAATAAGAAATTATAAAGCAAATTGTATTTTGTGTGTTTGAATAAGTGGAGTAATTAAAGAAAGTGGGGCAGTCAGTAGAATGGACGATAAGAGAAGCAATCAATGGAATTAATGCACGTAATTTAGCTAAAGTTTTTTTTTACTTTTTCTTCTCCACAATCTGGGGAAATTGAATTTTTTTTGATTTGAAAAATGAAAAATGAAAGTTCTAATCCTTTAGTCCCCCATACGAGGCAAATAGGAGGATATCCAAATATTAGAATGGGGCTGGAAATTAGTCTTTTTTTCAAGAGGGAAAATAATTAAGAATAACCAGTATTATACTAAGTTAATGTTTGATACTTTTATACTACAAACCAATAAATCGAAACGAGTTCAATGATGAGGTTTGCCAGAGGTCTCTGGATAATCGCATTACAACTGAAACTGAGCTACAAAGAATGTGGTTTATATGAAAACTGTCTCCAAATACTCTATGTACATTAAATTTTATAATCTGGTACCAATGTACCACCTGTTTTCCAAAGTGAAATATGATGCCTGGAATTCTTTTTGATTGAGATCCCACTTGATAAAGCATAGGTTTCAATTGCACTCTCTATACTTGCAAACCTACCAATGACACATTTCTTGGATAAACCAATACAAATCCCACGACTAAACAGATTTCATCAAACCGATTACTCTCCTCTCTTGCTTGACCCGTTCAATCAATCTTTATTATTCTGATTTTCATCAAGTGATTTATTTTTCTCATCTAATAATTTCTGAATCCGTTGTTTAGCTTCAGGTTTCAAATCTAATGTCAATTCTTCTGACATTTTCATAGAAATCCCCGTTTGATTCTCACGTTTACGTCGTTCAATTTCTTCTGGTGAATGAGGAGTATATTTAACAAATTGGAAATCACTACCGGTTTTATAAGTAACATAACCTCCTAATAAAATGGCAATTGTACCCACTATGATTTTATGTGACATTGGTGCTCCCTGTGCAGATGAAGCAGCTGCTGATGGTGATAATTTCGGGGGCATATTAATGTGTTAAGCTGTCGCAGAGTCGTTCAAAATAATAAAATGGACAAGCTTTGGTGATTGTCAGACGTTTCCAGCTCTGTATTGAAATAATTCTTGGTTAATTCCATTTGATTCTATAATCGCATCTTCCTAGAGCTTTTACAAAATTTTTGATGTTAATCACACGACCATGACTTTTGGTTGAGCATTTTTCTATGAGTGAATTAAGAGGGGGCGAAATTTTGGTGGAAGGAAAAAGAAGAATAGTGAGTACTTTGAACCACAGTATTATCAAATCTTTATCTGGAAAATACATCTGTAGATAAAGTTACCTGGTGTGTTGTTTGATTGATTATCTGAGTCACACCTTTATTATTAGCTGATTGTTTATATCACAAAAAATCTACTTAAATCCTACATACTTCAACCATCATAGTTGTTTCAAAAAAAAAATGGCAGCATTACCTAAGAGAATCATTAAAGAAACTGAACGTTTAGTCAGTGATCCAGTCCCTGGAATAATTGCCACTCCATCAGAAGACAATCTTCGATATTTTGAAGTAACAATAATCGGTCCTAATCAATCACCTTATGCCAAGGGGAAATTCAAATTGGAATTATATTTACCAGATGATTATCCCATGTGTGCTCCAAAAGTTCGATTCTTGACAAAAATTTATCATCCGAATATTGATAAATTAGGAAGAATTTGTTTGGATGTGTTGAAAGATAATTGGTCACCCGCATTACAAATTAGAACGATATTATTGAGTATTCAAGCATTATTAGGGGCTCCAAACCCAGATGATCCTTTGGCTAATGATGTGGCTCAAGATTGGAAACTGGATGAAAAGAAAGCTATTGAAGTTGCTAAAGAATGGACAGCCAAATATGCCATTGATGAAACTGAAAAGACAAATGACGATAAAGATGAATCTACTACTAAAGAACTGACCCAATAAATTAGGTGTATTTGGAAAGTGATAAGAGATTCAGTATATTTGCAAATAGTGTTAGTGATACAAGATTATGTTTGTTTATGTGTAAATTTAATTGAGGAAAAAGATGAGTTTGTTTTTGTTGTAAATAACTTGCAGAATTGGGTTCCATCCTGTAAGGCAATATTCTTCTGTTGAGATCAGCACTAATTCACAGTTGAAGGGAACTATCCCAACTCGTAACCACAAGCCCAGTTCACCCTAAAGAGTGGTAGTTTAATTAGTAAGTAATAAAGGGAATGATTAAAAAAGGGTCTAAGGTAAACTATGGGAATTAGTACAGCAAGCAAAAGAAGCCTGCCTGGAGCTGTTTACCCTATATTTATTTTATTCTCCACAAATAGGAAGAAACAATAAATTGCGTGTTATCCCTAATATAAACACTCCTTTTGTTTTGAAGTAGCAGATGTTCCTCTTATGTTTGAAATTGTAGGTAGGACTGGCAATATCATTATACATTTGCTATCCATTTAGGACAATTTGATGCAAAAACAAGCCACAACAATAATACGAACTACTGTACTCTTCTTTAATTGGTTGGACGTGTGAGGTCCATAGATATACGGAGATATCATTCATCGCTGGATAAGATACAAAATCGTGAGTTACTTGGGATCACGACACAAAACATTTTTTTTTCTTCGACGAATTTTCCAATTATTACACTAAATCGGGTATTACTAGTTATATATCCCTTTCAAATTCCATATAACTTGATCTTTGAAAATGAGTAAGCACCTACCGTGACAAATATAAAAGGTATATTTCAGATCATCTCTCTGGATGAATTACAAATCTGTAATCTGCATTAAAGAACCTTGCTAAAGCGAATATTATTTTTCAATTAAAAAAAAACGGAGAACCAAAAAAGATAAGAATACCCGAGATCTTTCCGATTCGATTTTTTTAGTGCGGTCCTTTTTTTTTCAGGTTTATTCATCTATTCATCACTTACTATGATGGTTTTAACTATTTATGCTGACCGTTTTTTTTTGCTTCCAAATCCAATTTACTGGCTGACCTTTTAGAGCTTAGCTTGACTCAATATGGGCAAGTACAAAGTATTTTTAGTCTAGGGTGTAACTCTAATGTAATTTGCTATGGTATATCCGGAATAAATTCTTGTCATCTCCGAGCACTATATCCGTGTTACCCATAATCTAGGCGGACACAGACACACACATATGCTATTTATATCTTCGTACTGTACCCGCTTTCCATGTTTATAACCAACATAGTCCTATCTTGGTTTCTGCGAGTGGACTGGTTATCCTGGTGTAGGGTATAGCCTACATTTACTCTTAACCACTTCACGCTAAGCTAGGACGGAAACCTTAATTAAACCTTTTTAGATACTGTACCAAGACAATAAGCTACTAAACAAACAAAGAACGATTTGGAGCCCGTGTAGTACAATATAATTGCGCCGAGATGGGGCCAGAGTTTATTAGGCGGTGTTTCACATTCCTTCAATTCCGTATAAAAATGACTTGGCGTTTGTATTGGTAGAGTTTATGTTATCATGTATTAGAAACCCCAGTAGGATATGAAGCGAAGAGGGGAAGCCTATAAGAGTATATAAACTACATAAGCAATACATATTGCAAATTACTGAGTAATTAGTAATCATTGCTAAAGATTAAGGATTTGTATGTGTGTGTGCGTGGATATATATCTTCTGTGTAGATTTGTGGTATCGGCTATAAATAGGGATCACGTAGTGCATTTTAAATGGTCAAAGATTTACAAAAATAACTCAAAACAAGAAAAGAAAAGAAAATTTTTTCTCATAGATAATTTTACATAATAAAACTTAAACTTAGTAACACACTTACTCATACATACACACATACACGCTAAACAATAGGGAAAAATTATTACTAAGTTGATTTAGATTTTTGATTTGTTTGTCCTCCTCCTGCTCCTCCTTACAAATTCTTACAACCAAATTTTTTCTTTTACTTCTTTATTCTATTTTTTTTTTTTTTTTTCATTTACCCACTTCATTTCATTTCCCATTTAAAGCCATATCTGTATTATTAATAACATTTACAGAGTCAAGTAACTCCAATTCCTTAACTTCATTTGCTAGCTACTATCTCCAAGCTATTGCACTGCTACTCTCAATTATAGTCTAGTGGTTGCCATATTTTTCTTATTTTTTTATTTTTTTTTTTTGCACGTTTGGGTATAATTTTCCAACAAATCAAATACTTATAGAATTTTTCACCTAATTCTACTTTATCCAATTTCGAATTGCTATCCACACTCTTATGACTAAAAATAAGCACAATTTCACGCTAAATAATAGTAGTGATGGAGTTAATAACAATGACGACCCTAGTGATCACCATGATTATTCCGATGATTCAATGCCACCAACCCCAACAATAAGTACGTTTAATAAATTTCCTCGACAGTCATCATTACGATTCAAGACTCCTTTGCCAAATGATACACCACGGTCGTCGTCTCTGGGGTCTACATCAAATAATAATAACCACAATCATAATCAGAAATCGCCGTTCCTTGATGAAAACGAAGCTTCGTTTGATCGAAAGTTTGGTTATAATTATGATAAGGATAAAGTGGTAGAGGAAGAAGATGAAAATGAAGATGAAGCAACTTATGTTGTTGGTGAAGACAATGAAGACAATGAAGACGAAAACGATAATATCAATGAAATGGATCCATCTAATCTAAAAACAAAGAGACATCGTTGGGGTACTACTCGTCATAAACATGGTAGACCTAAAAATGAAAATATCAATCGATCGAAAACTTTGAAGAAAATATTGGCACCTCATAAAAGTAAAGGAAAATCTCACTCAAAGAATTCCCATTCCCTTAATAAAAGATTACTTTCGATACGGAAACCAAACACTCATCGAGTGAATTTTCCTCATGATAATCAGCCACCACCACAAGATCTAGATTTCGAAGAACAGAATGATCCGAAAAATAGAAAATCAGAAAAAAGAACCGTCACATTCAATCGACCATTACCTCCCCATTTAGTTGATCCCGAAACTAATAAACCACTAACAAATTATCCTCGTAATAAAATTAGAACAACAAAATATACTCCCTTGAGTTTTTTCCCGAAAAACATTTGGAATCAATTTATGCATAATGTTGCTAATATCTATTTTCTTGTACTTATTATTTTGGGTGCATTTGAAATCTTTGGGGTTCCGTCCCCAGTTTTAGCAGCCGTCCCGTTAATTGTTATTGTTATTATAACAGCCATCAAAGATGCCATAGAAGATTCAAGAAGAACAGTGACTGATTTGGAAGTCAATAACCAAATCACCCATATCTTAACTCAAGTTAATGAAGACGCTGCCAATGGATATCATTATGAAAACGTCAATGTTGATGACGAACAAGTTTCTTATTGGAGACAATTTAAAAAATGGAACACTCGATTATTAATCAGATTCTGGGGAGCCCTGAAACGTAATTTAACTAAAGAGGGAAGAGCCAATAAGATTCGTGAACGATATAATCGAGAGAATAATATTGATGGTGACGGTGACCAACAACAAGGTAGAAAGTCATTCGATAGCGATATTGTGTCTAACAGAACCTCATTTGAACAAACTGAAAATCCATTTAATGACACATTAAGACAATCATTCCAACAACAACGTCAACAACAGCAACGCCAATCCTCATCATACCGTCACAAAACAATGAAATTTGCCAAAAAGTATTGGAAAGATGTCAAAGTTGGAGATGTGTTACGAATTTATAATAACGATGAAGTCCCTGCTGATCTTGTAATTTTGGCAACCAGTGATGAAGATAATTGTTGTTATGTTGAAACCAAGAATTTAGATGGTGAAACCAATTTAAAGGTTAAACAAGCATTGAAATACTCTTCAATCAATGAAAAAATCCACAAAGCCGACGATTTGATCAATCACGATTTTGAAATCGACTCTGAAGGACCTCATGCAAACTTGTATTCTTATCAAGGGAATTTAAAATATACCAATAGAATGAATAACTCACAATCATACGACAACCACGAAGATTCTCAAGAAGCAATCACTATTAACAACTTATTATTGCGTGGCTGTACATTGAGAAATACAAAGTGGGCTATTGGGATAGTTGTGTTTACTGGTGATGATACCAAAATCATGCTTAATGCTGGGGTAACGCCAACTAAACAATCAAGAATGTCGCGAGAATTGAATTATTATGTCTTGTTAAATTTTATTTTATTGTTTGTCATTTGTTTTATTTCTGGGTTAGTCAATGGGATATATTATCGAGAAACAAACACTTCACGAGATTATTTTGAGTTCGGTACCATTGCCAGTACACCAGCATTAAATGGTTTAGTTGGATTTTTTGTATCATTGATTTTGTATCAATCATTAGTGCCGATTTCTCTTTATATTACCATTGAAATTATCAAGACTGCACAAGCATTTTTTATTTATTCTGATGTGGGGATGTATTATTCTAAATTGGATTTCCCCTGTACTCCCAAATCATGGTCAATCTCTGACGATTTGGGACAAATTGAATATATTTTCAGTGACAAGACCGGGACATTAACACAAAATTTAATGGAATTCAAAAAATGTACAATTAATGGAGTTTCTTATGGTAAGGCTTATACTGAAGCATTGGCTGGGTTACGGAAACGTATGGGAATTGATGTTGAAATCGAAGCAGCACAAGAACGTGAGTTAATTAGTCGTGACAAAGAAGTTATGATTGAGAAACTACACACTATTAATAAAAATAAAACTTATGATGATGAAATAACATTTGTCTCCCTGGAATTTATTGATGATTTGACTGACTCTTCAATTAACAACCAACAACAACGTGAAAGTAATCACCACTTTATGTTAGCTTTGGCATTATGTCATTCAGTTATGACTGAACCAGATCCAAAACAACCAAATAAATTAATGCTTAAAGCTCAATCACCTGATGAAGCCGCTTTAGTGGGAACAGCTCGTTCTTTAGGGTTTAATTTCAAAGGTACAACTAAAACTGGAGTAATAGTTGACGTTCATGGAGAAACCAAAGAATATCAAGTATTGAACACATTAGAATTTAACTCAACAAGAAAAAGAATGAGTTCAATTATAAAGATACCAGGTGAGGGGCCTAATGATGAACCCAGGGCATTATTGATATGTAAGGGGGCTGATTCTATAATTTATGAACGTTTATCTGCTACTGAAAACGATCCTTCCATGTTGGAAAAGACTTCAAAACATCTTGAGGAATATGCCACCGAAGGGTTGCGTACATTATGTATTGCTGAACGTGAATTGAGTTGGAAACAGTATGTTGAATGGAATAAACGTCACCAAGCTGCTGCTTCTTCATTAGATGACCGTGAAGCAAAAATGGAGGCTGTAGCCGATTCCATTGAACGTGAATTGACTTTGTTAGGTGGTACTGCCATTGAAGATAGATTGCAAGATGGCGTACCAGATGCTATTTCCATTTTGGCTGATGCTGGGATCAAGTTATGGGTTTTAACAGGTGATAAAGTTGAAACTGCTATTAATATTGGGTTTTCTTGTAATTTGTTAGGTAACGATATGCAATTGCTTGTGATAAAGACTGCCTATAATGATGATGAAAACGGTAGCAACGATGACAATTCTTCAGAGGATAAAAATTCTTTACAAGGATTGAAATTTGGCCATAATGCCAGTGAACCAGAAATTGTTGATACAGTGATTTCTTATTATTTGCGGAAACATTTTGATATGACTGGGTCGTTTGAAGAAAAAGAAGCCGCTGTTGGTGACCATTCTCCACCCGATGAAAGATTCGGGGTGGTTATCGATGGTGATGCTCTTAAATTGGTTCTTTTGAGCCCAGATGTGAAAAGGAAATTTTTATTACTTTGTAAGAAATGTCGTGCCGTATTATGTTGTCGTGTATCACCAGCACAAAAAGCTGCTGTAGTGAAATTGGTCAAGGATACATTAAATGTCATGACTTTAGCCATTGGTGACGGGTCAAATGATGTGGCTATGATTCAAGCAGCCGATGTTGGTGTGGGTATTGCTGGTGAAGAAGGTCGACAAGCAGTCATGTCTTCAGATTATGCAATTGGACAATTCCGGTATTTGGCAAGGTTATTGTTAACACATGGGAGATGGTCGTACAAACGATTTAGTGAAATGATCCCAAGTTTTTTCTACAAAAATATCATTTTCAATATTGCATTGTTTTGGTACGGAATTTATTGTGATTTCGATGGAACATATTTATTTGAATTCACTTATTTGATGTTTTACAATTTAGCATTTACTTCGTTACCTGTGATTTTCTTGGGGATTTTTGATCAAGATGTGGAAGCAAAAGTATCATTGTTAGTACCACAAATTTATCGTACAGGTATTACTAGAACAGAAATGAGTGATCTCAAATTTTATTTGTATTGTCTTGATGGAATTTATCAATCAGCAATATCATATTTTTTCCCCTATTTGTTATACATGGTGGCATTCCCTAATATGAATGGTAAACCAGTGGATCATCGATTTTGGATGGGGGTGTTAGTTACATGTATTGCTTGTATTTCATGTAATTGTTACATATTGTTCCATCAGTTCCGATGGGATTGGTTGAGTTCATTGATTGTGGCCATTTCTATTTTGATTATTTTTATTTGGACAGGGTTATGGACTGTTAATTATCAATCCAGTGGAGAATTTTACAAGGCCGCTCCAGAAATATTTGGCATGACAGCATTCTGGGCATGTATGTTTGTTGGGATTTTATGCTGTCTTATTCCAAGATTTTTTTATGATTTTGTTATGAGGATATTTTGGCCCAAAGATATTGATATCATTAGAGAATGTGTTGCTCGAGGTGATTTCGAAGCATATCCATTTGATTATGATCCTACTGATCCAAATCGCCCGAAAATCAGTACTTATTCCAGTGACGTTGTTCATAGAATGAGCATGAATTATCCTTCACCACCACAAACCCAAGCAACATCCACTGATAGTAATGGCAAGTCACCATCGTCGTCATCACTTGATAACGGTCATCAAAGTCGAAACTCCAACAACCTTAATGGTAATGGCTATTATGATCAGGATAATAGTAGTGGTAGTAACTTGACATATGATAGATCAATAATATTTGAGCGAGTTAATGAATCACCAATTAATGCTCATCATCAACAGCCACCTACTCCACCACCAGGAATAATTGCTAGTCCAATAAGGAAAAGAAAAGGATTTGTCCCATCAGTGTTTAGAAATAGTAGTGATAGTCATATCCACCATTCTAATGGGCATACCAATGGATCAAGCCCAGGGGTAGCTACAGAAGAAATTCCATTAGAAGATTTTGATGATGAACAAAAAAGAGCATCTAGAATAAGCTACGAAAATCAAAAAAGAGTATCTTCAATGAATTAACAGCAATTTTCATTTGCATAACATAAAAGAAAACATTATAGACAACAAACACACATACAAGAATTTCAAGTATATTTATATAAAGAATGAGAGGTTTTTTTTAAAAAAAAAAGTTGTTTCTCATATTTTTATTTTGTCAATTATATAACAGCATGTAACATAGTCAAAAGAAATGAACAAAACATTTATTTATAAATACTAAGAATTGCAAACGTAAATAGTTGACTCTTGGATATGACTTATAAGTAAATTTCCAACTAGCATTGTCGTGTAAATAAGTCAAATTAAAAGGGGGTTTTCCGAATGTACTCCAAAGTGGCGGATGCTGTAATCGCGCTGCAAAGTGTTTCAACTTTAAATTTCGTTATTTCCTCCCTAACAACAACAACAATTGATTCAACACATATTCTTTTCAAAGCAGAAAATATTTACAATTCTTTCTAAAGTTACGGGCTTTAAAGCTTGAAAAGGAAGAGTTTATTAGACATTATCCTTCAACTTGCTAGAATATTTTAAATAGATCAAAATCCTGTTTCACGTTATTCGTTAGCCTACCACTATGTCACACTCCGACCCTGATGTTGCACTTTTTGTTGGATTAGGGAATCTTCCATTGGACATTATTGCTATAATCATTGATTACTTGCCTAAATGTATCTTACCAAATCTATTATATTTCCCACCAATTAGAAAAATAGTTGTTTCAGGAATTTTATCGGTTGTAATTATTGCCAAACAATCATTTAGGCATCGTTGGAATACTTCCCGTTATGGTGAATTTCGTACCTGCCAATGTACATGTATTTGGATAGAACCAAAAAATTTGAAACAAGCTGTGGATCAATGGAAAATTTATCCCAAAATTGTACATATTCATGATTTGTTTGATCAACAAACTATTTCAAAATACTTGGCTGAAATCTTAGTCCATGTTTTCCATATTAATGGGATGTTTTTCGCATATTCTGGATCTGATCCTGAACAATATATGAGGGACGTTTTAAAGTTCAATGTTAAATATGATTGTTTACGGTTAGGGGCGTTTGGACACATTTCAGAATTACCTCCTATTGCTAAGACTCTTGTACTTAGTAATACTATGTTTGAAAATTATGATTTTGAAGGTTTAAAAGAATTGGAATTTAAACAAGATAAAGATACTGATGAATTCCAAATGGTTAATCTCTCTTCAGATTTAGAAGTATTGAAAATTAAAGCTGATAATTTGATTAAATTAAGTTTACCGGGGAATTTGCGTGAGGTAATGATTTGTACAGGCCAGAAACCAGTTGAATTTGAATGTGAGGAAATGGATCAATTGAAATATTTGAAACTAATATTACCATTTTTCAATTCATTTGGTGATCTTGGAATAGTAGCAGCAAATTTAGAATCACTCGAATTACATAAATGTTATAAATTGTTGTATTGTGAAAATTTACATCAATTTCAACATTTAAAACGCTTAGTTATTAAAGATTGTACTTTTTTCCCATTTGATTTGTTTGACAGAGAATCGTTCCCTGAATTGACAAGTTTTGAATATGAAGGGAGAATTTTTGACGAATTGGATCCTCTGTCTGAAATTCCCGATAGTTTTGGTGTTTTTAATTTGATTTTCCCTTCAAAGTTGGAGTTATTAATAATTATTAATGCCAAATTTGTTAATGTTACCTGGAGTAGTTTACAGTTTCCTGATACATTGCTAAAATTGATTTTTTTTAACGTAACATTTGATGATGGATATTTGCATCTTGGACAAAATTTAGAATATATATCCATTCATGATGCACCAAAGCTTGCACTCAAAAGCAGTTTTAGAGTTCCTGCAAAGGCCGACACCTTGGTATTAACAGCAGACTATATGATAATTGAGAGTATGGAGTTTATGTATCATTTACCAAAGGGACTTACAAACTTGGGATTTTTGGCTCACAAAATGGGTAGAATAATGAAACCATTAACTGAAAAGATTAAATGGCCTTGGTGGATGGAAATATTCTCGTTATGTGGATTTTATATTGATAGTGACACTTTACAATTATTGAATTTCCATGAGTCTGGTCTTGAGAGGATTTACATTCGTGGAGGTAATGTTAAAAAATTACGTGCTGAGTGGTTTCCAATTGGTGTTAAAAATCTCAGCTTACCAAATATGGGAATTCAAGAATTGTCGGATTCTTTTGAAGAAATGAAAGAATTAAACAGTCTTTCTCTTGAAGAAAATCAACTCCAGAATGTAAACCCGATTAAATTACCACTATCATTAAAATCCTTAGATGTCAGAAATTGTAACCTTCGAGTGATATCGCCATTTTTAGTATCTATGTTAGAGAGTGAAAATAAAGATATCAAATTAAATATAAATGCTCGGGAGAATTGGAACTTGAATGTCACTGATGTGAGGAAAATGTTGAAAACTTTGAAAAAACTCAAAATCATTATCAGTAACTATAGTAAGATTTTGACGAATATAGTCCCATATTCTTCACGTATGACTTGTGTGTATAGTGATGAAAATTATGGTTGTAAAAGATCAAATAATATTGATGATATTGATTTGGATTGTGATCCTGAAGAACTTTACAATGGAAGTGCAAATTGTCTGGAAAAAGAAGAAGAAGAAGATAACCATGACGATTAAAGGAGAAGCAAGGAATCATAATCCTAAACCAAATTGACTTTACTTTTGACAAATTTGTTTATACTTATCAGTAAAAACAAATAGAAGCAAATAGAAATTTGCAGCTACGATTGTTGTTTTTTTTTTTCATTAGTTTTTTGTAAAATTTTGAGACCTAATAAATGTTGTCTTAAGATCGGTCTTAAATGAAACCAATAGCCGATATTGATTTAATGGACCTTCTCTTTTTTTTTTTCCGATCGGATAATTAGTGAAAAAGAAATTTCAAAACTGTGTCTGTATAACGTTGCTTTTTGTTATTGTCTACTACAAAGAATTGACGTATAACTAGCTATTGTTGTATTGTATCATTGTTGGATGGCGTAGAAATTAGATTGATTGTCTGATCCATATTGTACATCAAGTCTGTAATATTGACTGGTACGAGGAAAAGAATTAAACATTGGCATAAATTTTCCCATTTCATATTTGTAGATATCAGTTGCAAGGTATGAACATCTACTAACCGGACCCTAACACAAAATCCATTTATTGACCAACCAAACACACTCAAATTGGTTGGGTATAATTTTTCTTGTCTGTTTTTCTTGAAGTTTTGGTTTGATAAATCAAATGTAACTTCAATGACTCTGCTACATCAGCTACAGTTCGTTTGCTTTGTAGTACAACGATGACCATCACTGTATTGATAAGAATAAATCGTGACCTAGCCAGTAGGATATGTATATAAATTAATAATTGTTATAAATAATCTGACAAATTCAATCAGTCAGTCAAAAATTAACGCGTTTAGTATATTTCTTTTTTTTTTTCGCCTTTACTTGTGATCTATACGAACAAATGGAAATGTATCCAAAGTCAATGAATTTCCAAATTGATTATAGATGACCTAGTTGATATGCATGCATAGCAAGCATTGACTGATGTCTACAGCCATGTAAGTGTTTTATTTTGCCACCGTCAGGTTTAATATATATTTGTAGATCAGTCTTTCTTGTCGTTTTCCAATTGTCTGGGGTACGGGTAGGCACTATCATTATGAGAAATACCTAGAGTTTAGATCTTATTACAAAATTGTTGAATCTAAGACGAGAGTAGGTTTACTGCTGAATTGAATTCTATACTATGTCCAATATAATAAGAATTATTACCATTAACGTACAAAAACTTTAGGGCTAAGAGTTACAAGTTTCTTGTAATGTTCATTAAAGTGGGGATGAGAAGTCAAATACAGATTATGTGGAGGAAGAAGAAAGTCAAAAAAGATAGAAGAGCACAAATATCAAAATTTACTTGCCAATAAGTAATACAAGTATCATTCTCCACCAATCAAATTGATCTATTTTTTTCTTCTGGTTGTTGTAGTTATTGTCTCCGTGAAAATCCGGGATCCTTACATCAATAGTAAAATCAAAGATAATGTCTTGATAATATGACAGACACAAAAAAAAAGAATACTTAATTCTTTTTTTGCTAAGTAAAGTAAAGTAAAGTAAAAAAAAACATAAAGAAAGGCGTGTAAAAAGTGCGTGAATTAAAATAGATCAAATCAATCAATAGTAGTGTGTGTGAGTATCAGTGTGTGAGTGTGTGAGTGTAAATTAGTGAAAAATTTTCCAGAGCGAAAAAGAAAAAGAAAGAAAGCGACAAAAATTGTCCAATGGAATTTTCTTATAAATTTGATTCCTTTTGACAAACGTTGAAAAGGAAATTTTTTTTTTGTTGTTGAAAATTTTTTTTTTCCTTTCCTTTCCTTTTCTTTTCTTTCTTTCTTCTTCACCAATTAACAGTCCTTTATCGACTTTACATATTCATAACCTTTATATTTATAAACACAATTAAAGATGGTCGACTCAAACTTCTTCGTTGATTTCATGATGGGTGGTGTTTCCGCTGCCGTTTCTAAAACCGCTGCTGCTCCAATTGAAAGAGTCAAATTGTTGATTCAAAATCAAGATGAAATGATCAAACAAGGTAGATTAGAAAAAAGATACACTGGTATCGTTGATTGTTTCAAGAGAACTGCTGCTGATGAAGGTGTCGTTTCCTTCTGGAGAGGTAACACTGCTAACGTTATCAGATACTTCCCAACTCAAGCTTTGAACTTTGCTTTCAAAGATAAATTCAAGGCCATGTTTGGTTTTAAAAAAGATGAAAACTACTGGAAATGGTTTGCTGGTAACTTGGCTTCTGGTGGTTTGGCTGGTGCCACCTCTTTGGCTTTTGTCTACTCTTTAGATTACGCTAGAACTAGATTGGCTAACGATGCTAAATCTTCTAAAGGTGACGGTAAAAGAGAATTCAATGGTTTAGTTGATGTTTACAAAAAGACTTTGGCTTCCGATGGTATTGCTGGTTTGTACAGAGGTTTCGGTCCATCTGTCATTGGTATTGTTGTTTACAGAGGTTTATACTTTGGTTTGTACGATTCCTTGAAACCAGTTGTCTTGGTTGGTCCATTGGAAGGTTCTTTCTTGGCTTCTTTCTTGTTAGGTTGGGCTGTTACTACTGGTGCTTCTACTGCTTCTTACCCATTAGATACCGTTAGAAGAAGAATGATGATGACTTCTGGTCAAGCCGTCAAATACGATGGTGCCTTGGACTGTTTCAGAAAAGTTGTCGCCGCTGAAGGTGTCGGTTCTTTGTTCAAAGGTTGTGGTGCTAACATCTTGAGAGGTGTTGCCGGTGCTGGTGTCATCTCCTTGTACGATCAATTGCAAGTTATCTTGTTCGGTAAGAAATTCAAATAAATAATTTAACCTGTATTTGATTTGATTTGATTTGATCTGTTGTGATTCAATTCGAATGTGTTGAATATTTTTTTATATTTATATATTTTTATTTAACTTATATATAGTTTAAATTTTTTATTTTATTTCATTTATTTATCAAAAACCACCTATTTTCAAATATTGATTGATGATATTTTCGATGAGTTGGGACAACTATTTACAACATTTATTTTTGGTCGTGAAAATTGGGTCATCGGGCAAAACTGGAACAGACCCCAACCCTACCCAAAAGAATTTTTCTTTTTTTTTTGTGATTTTTCTTGCGTTGTACTTTTTATTTTGTAATGTAACCTATTTAACTCATCCTCCAATCAAATTCAACCATATTGTGCAATTAGTTATAGCATCACTATTTGATTGATTAGACTTTTGGACTTCTAACATCATTTTAAAGCAGAGTATTTTCTATTCAGCACACTTTCTATCATACATCCCTTGCATTAACCAGCAGACGATAACAATACAAACTCTTATACAATACAATGCATCTGTTCACCCTACTCTTTATTTATTTATTTTTTTTTTCCGTTCCTCGTCATTAAACCGAAAGCGCGTGTGATTTGACACAATTTCAAAACAAGACCAAAAAGTTTTGCAGTGAGATTTTCGCAGTCACGTTTGAGCGCTGGCCGTAGTGGTCGACCTCGGTTGAGGAACAGACCACCGCAACACTCCAGCCGTAGTCGGCTCACCGGACGGCCCAGTTTCACCTAAGCCTTGGACACCCCACTAAAAGTATTGGCTCTATGCGCCTGTCCTAGTGGAGAACCAGACTCTGCGTTGGCTGTGGCACATACACTCGTGCATGCCCAACGTCTGTTCATAAGAGAATACTGCACCATTAGAAAAGCTTCAAATCCGGGGACCCCTCTTCATCTTCCTCGGACCTACCTCTCTCCTAACAGTATCGTCCCTAACATCGTATCTCCTATCCCCGAGACATAATATCCTATACAACTTATACAACATACATATTTTACAGTAGTTGACTACATAGCCATAACCTCAAGTTAATCAGCATGGTCACAACATGGATTGCTATACCACTATTGATGATGGTGATGTTAAAATAATCCACTATGTAAAATTTTTTTTGACGCCAAGGTGAACCTTTTTTTTATTTGTGTCAACCTAGGATTTTTTTTTTTGTGGTTGCAAAAGTTGATCTTTGGGAGTAAACCAACAAACACAGCAGCAAATCAATGACATTATAACAATCCAATCGTTAATCTTGCAGCGGCAAACATAATAAGAAATTAATTGGATAACAATGAAAACTTTTCCAATCAGGACCACTATCAGCGGCATCAGCTTTGAGGAATTACTTAACATGATAATTTTCAACAGCGTCAAATAATGGAAAATCACATTATGGATTGCATTCAAGGAATAAATACCAACATTAAAAACAAACTAAATAGTCAACATAGAAAAGAAAGTATTTGCTAGAGTACATTGAAATAAAAAGGAAGAAAGAAGAGAAGAAAAGAAAAGAAAAAGTGGAAAGGAAAAGAGAATTTTTTTTTTGGTTGTCAAAGAAATTTTAGGCTATTTATATAGTCCAAAGAATTCTGACCACAGAGAGCTGTGATTGTGTGTAATTGTGGAAATTTAATGTATGGGTGTATTTGTGTTGTAAAATTAGCCGCTGAGATATTCATATCTATGGTCTTTATAGTTTGGCGTATATAGATTTGGTTAAAGGTATGGCCATTAATAGGACTGTGGATTATATTACACTACGATAATATACCAAAAAGATATCTTTTTTACAAATATAACTAGAGGCGAACATCTTCTCCAGCGCATAAATACACGGATAAGATAAATCACAAACATTGTGTGCTATAATTTCAATGTAATATAGAGCACTAAAAGCTTTGATGAATATATCACTTTGCTTGGTGTTACTTTCTAAAATTCTAATAACTAGGAGTATTCTTTGAATAATATTCAACAGGAACAAATTGAGGAGATGGTCCACTTCTATCTACTAGCTTGACCCCACCATTTCTGACAACATACTCTAATTTAGGGAATTCAGTTAGATCCAAATCAACATTAAAACTGGTATCAAAAGAAATCTCCTGATCAGTATAGCTGATAATACGGTAATAATCTTTATTTTCGAAAATTACTTTTAATGAATCTTTATGATGAAATAATGCTGGATAAATGGTTTCAAAAGATTTTAATGATTCAGGAACTCCAATTTCAATTAATGAATTTTTTCTTAAGCTTCTATCAAATGGTACCAACTCCTCTTCACTGAAAGTTACATCCAAACTCTCAAGCGAAGTTAATTTATCAGCATTATAAACTAGTGAAGGGAAGCTCCGAGTTTTCCACCAATAAAATACTCGTAATTTTTTGATTTTGTTTAGATTAAAGCTTCCAAAGATATCGGCTGGGCAAAAATTATAATGAACATGCAAATCCAAAATATCCACTGGCTCTGGTGATTGCAAGTTTTGGGGATCGATTAACGTGAGCTTTTTTAAATTTGGCATCTCGTTGATCAATGAGAATTTAATTGGAGTCCTACCTAAAAAAGTAAAATCCAAGCTCAACTCTTTGATTATTCCTAGTGGATAATTATTTAATTCAAAGTCCTTCTTATAAAATAAAATCAAATTTGCCGGTTTAATTCTATTTTGGTAAGCTAACAACCACCACAAGAATTCTGGTTTCATTACAGCCCCGAAAGTTATAGAACAATTCAGTTGCTCTCCTAAATTGTGTAGCACAATTGAACCTGTCTTATAAACAACATTTCGGAAAAACAAATGTTTAACATGTTTAAAAACTTTAAAATAGAGTTTTTCAAAATTGAGTCCGTTGACAAAGGTATAATTGGTATATTCTGATATGTACCAATTTTTGGGTATCAAATTGGTTCTAGGGTCTTCATAGTAAACGCAAATGTTCTCCAACAATTTGGTTTTGCATACTTCACGGAATGATCTATGAGTCAATGCCAAATGAATAGTATCCATTTGATTAACATGGTCAAGAATTTTATAAATAATTTCTTCTGGTAATGTGAATATAATATTGGTCAAATCATTTAAATTGCTATGCCTTTGATGTCTTGATCTTTTACGACGATAATCGTATAAAGTTCCATTCTTGGTAACCTTACCACTGGAATGATCAATAATTACTCCTTGTATCCTCAAAAAGCGATCATGGAGTATTGCTTGTTCTATTTCGTGATCCAACGATGACATTGTTTAAATTTTTAATTAGATGATACGACAAGCTAGTTCTCCAGGAAAAAATGACAGATACTATCACCAAACCAATTGGAATTTCTTTAAAGAAAAAGCTTCTGGGGGTAAAAATGAAAATAAGACAACCAAAAAAGAAGAAGGCGATGTCATTAATTATTTATATATTGTTCACCAAAAATGAAGTGAAATAATAATTATAACCAATTGATATTGTTATAATGCTTCAAAACAGGATATTTTACACGATAAGAATTAAACTTTACATATATTCAGCTGGCAATGTTTTGAAAATACTTTAAAAGAAAACTTTATACTAATAAGGTTTTCGTCAATGGTAATACTTTATAGAGAGGAAACACAGTTAGAGGTATTCTAATGTAGATAGACTACAATCACCATTAGTTAGTTTGTAAATTTTCTTTTAAAGTTACAAAACTTGATAGTATATACTCCTTATCTTTACACATGAGTGCTCTCGACGGACCAATTATTGATTGACAATATAAACATTTATTATATCTTAACGACAATACAAAAAGACTAATAAAATTGCATGTATATAAATATGTGCATATGTAGGTATTAATTGTTGACTTATCGGTACTTCTTATAAATCAAGTAAACTAAGTTCATTAAATGCAGGGCTAGGCAGTTTACTCATAGGTGCTGATGATGTTGTTGTTGGACTAAATATTTCAAGTAGATCATTGTTTATTTGATTATGACCAGATTTCGAAACAGAATTCCCCTTAGCTTTATCAATTGAAAAAAAATTACGATTTAATTTTGGTGGATCTTGGAAAATTGTTATGTCATTGTTATTATCATGGATTGGTTGTGCAGAAGTAAAATCATCAAACTCTTCATCATCTTCATCGTAGTCATTGTTATCATTTGTGCTTGTTGTGCCGTTCTCAGTAGGTTGACCCTTAGCTAAGAAATCATTGAACTTGTTGGATTTTGAGGGACTGGGTTCAGCAGATTTTTTAATGTGCTGTTCTAATTCGTCTATAGAAAAGAAATTGTTTGCAGTTGTAGTTGTAGTTGCAGTTGTTTGTGGTTGTGTTGGGTGTTGATTATTAGTATCGTCTTGATTCAAATCTGGAGTCAGTCTATTCTCACATGGTTTTGGTTTTGGTGGTAGTGGCTTTGATTCCAGATCTTGGTCTATTACTATATTTGGCCGCGTGTCATTTTCTGGATCCACCAGTTGATCATTCTCAATTGTCGGAGTAGACAAGTTTGTCTCGTCTTTCCCATCTTCATTTATTTCATTAGGTTCAAATAAAACTGTTTTACTTGAATTTTTCTTCGATGATCCCCCAAATAAGCCTGCCACGGAAAACAATGGGAATCTCTTTGGTTTCGCTGATGGAGTCATTACTGATGGTGTAGTAATACTAGCATTAGTTGAATCCATAGTACGACTACTTTCTGTCGATGATCGATTATTATATGTAGATTCCAAAGTATTGACACTGGTTCCACCAACAGTAGCAGAATTGAATCCAAATAAGTTTCCTAAAAATGTGCCACCACCACTGTTTGTAGAATTCTTAGATCGAAGTGAAGATTCTTGTTCATATTCTTCTTCTTTTAATTTCAATTTTTTCAAATATAATTCTTGATCTTTTCTTTTCCGTTCATTTATTTGTTTTTCCATTTGTTCACTATAATGAGCTTTAATTCTTTGAATTCTTGCATGAATAAATTTATTTGATTCAATTTCAATAATTCTATTCAATTTATTATTAATGGCAACATTTGAGAATTCAATATCTAATTTTTGCTTTAGATTTTGTTTAACTATATCTTGTTTACTCTTACCAGTACTACTGTTATTCTTGTTTTTGCTATCATCAGTTGGCCTATTATTAGTGCCATTTTGGATTTGTTGTGATTTATCTTGAGTTTGATCTTGCCCATTATCTTTTAGTTTTTGTAGTCGACGTAATTCCTTTTTCCGTTCTTCAATATATTCATCTGTTGATGCCCATACAAACAATGCATTAGGTCGAGATATATGTCGTTTCAGTGTAGTGGTCGTGCTATTACTGCCACTATTATTATTAGATTTAGTGCCATTTCCGGAACTTTGATTCAACCAATTATCTAGTATAATACTAGCAGTCAATTCAATCGTTGAACCTGTCCATCGCACAATCTCTGAATGATGATTAATGTTATTAGTAGTTGTAGTCGTAGTGGTAGGATCATTTATAAATTGTCGATTATAACTTTGGAAACATGAATAATATTTGTTGCCATGTTCAGACTCTTGAAGAATCAATTCAGGATAGATGTGATCTGTTGTAGTTATTGATGATGGAGTATCTTTGGGGTCGTAGTCATAATCATTGAATAAAGTATCTATAACTTTCAAGGGATCAACTTGATTTTCATTTTCGTCGTCATTATCACTTCTCTTATTGTTGTTGATATCTTCTGTAGCCATTAGAAATATGTTTATCCATATACTTGATTAGTGTACGCAAACTGTGATAGATCTAAGATACAAGGAAAAGGGGTTTAAATCTAGTTATATATCTTTCGGTTAAGTTAATTCTTAATAAATTCTCTCGAATAATAAATTTGTTGAGGAGGAGAAGAAGAAAAAATTAAGCCCTGCCAAAAACAAAGACTCAAAAAAAAAATTTCAATCCCATTCAACTAAAGACACTATCAAAGTCTTACCAAATACACTGTTGGACTATCATCATCTTATTATCCTTAGCCATGACGTCTGAAGTTATAAAATTCCCTCAATTCCCAGAATTTACAATCCATATTTCATTATTCATCAATGTTTCCTCTGAAAATATAACTACCATCAAATCAAATTTAATATCAGCCACCGATAATGATCACAACAAATACGATTATTGCTTCCTTAATACTAAATATATCATATCTAAAGAACATTTATTTCAAAGTATATATAAATCATTATTGAATTATACTAGTAAATTAGGATTATCTA
>OKKB01000171.1_pt1 | contig 36724 bp, 25 predicted proteins | sample 1613931 | NCBI WGS metagenome assembly OKKB01 (sample SAMN04436893, study PRJEB24849) | human gut metagenome | biome: human gut; feature: NICU; material: stool | host: Homo sapiens | place: USA: Saint Louis, MO | collected 2012-02-08
TGCATTTGGATTTGGTGGGGGTACTCTATCTGATGACGTATCTTCTTCCAGCATTAGTCTTATCTGATAGATTGCTGTGTTTTTGCTGAACCGAGAATTTTATCTTTTTTTAAACATTCTAGTCTCGCACAAAAAAATTTCGTGTCGAGCTTGTGAAAAAATCTTATTTATTTGACCAATTTCGCCATCAATTCATCCATCCCACACCACACGCAAGATGCCAGAATTCCCTCCATTGAAGAATGACTTGATACTTAGAGCAGCCAAGGGTGAAAAGGTGGAAAGACCACCGATCTGGATCATGAGACAAGCTGGTCGTTATTTGCCAGAATACCACAAAGTCAAAGGTAATAGAGATTTTTTCGAAACTTGCCAGGATGCAGAAATTGCATCAGAAATCACCATTCAGCCTGTTGACCACTTTGACGGCTTAATCGATGCAGCCATCATCTTCAGTGATATCTTAGTCATCCCCCAAGCAATGGGTTTCGAAATCAACATGGTTGAAGGAAAAGGGCCGGTTTTCGCTGCTCCATTAAGAACCCCAGACGATTTATCGAGAATAGATTTGAAGCCAGACGTAAAAACCAAATTGGCATGGGCATACAAGGCTATTACATTGACAAGAACCAAATTGAACGGCAGAGTTCCACTTTTAGGGTTTGTTGGTGCACCTTGGACGTTGTTGGTGTATATGACCGAGGGCCAAGGATCAAAAATGTTTAGGTTTGCCAAAGAATGGATCTTCAAGTACCCAGAAGCTGCTCACAAACTCTTGCAAGCTACCTGTGACGCCTGTGTTGAATTTTTGGCGCAACAAGTCGTCGCTGGTGCTCAAATGGTACAGATTTTCGAATCATGGGCCGGCGAATTGGGACCAGACGATTTCAATGAGTTTTCATTACCTTATTTGAAACAAATTGCCGCAAAATTGCCTCCAAGATTGAAAGAATTGGGTGTGGAAGAGTACATTCCAATGACCGTCTTTGCCAAAGGCGCATGGTACGCGTTAGATGATTTATGTGATTCTGGCTACGACTGTGTGTCCCTTGATTGGTTATACGACCCCAAAAACGCTGTTAAAGTTGTTAACGGAAGAAGAATCACCTTACAAGGCAACTTAGACCCAGGTGTCATGTATGGATCAGACAAAGTAATTGCTAAGAAAGTCAAAACAATGTTGGAAGGGTTTGGTAAGCAAAATTACATTATCAATTTCGGGCACGGCACTCACCCATTTATGGACCCAAAGAAAATAGAATTCTTCTTACAGCAATGCCATAAAGTTGGCGAATCATTATAGGATGTCTAACTTCTTCTCTTAACCAATAAAAAATTATTACTATTCTATACAATTGTAGTTCCACCCAAGAAAACTTGACTCAATTTTATGCTTATTTGGTTGAAAATTGTAGAGAAAAATTTGACCACCACTACAAAGACGATTCAGTTCTACTTAAATAATAGCTGTTCCAAGCATTGATACTACATATACTTTGCTACACCTTGATTTGAAAAAATTTTTTTTCTCAATTTTCATTTTTTCTTTTTCTTCCACGCCATGGAAGACTTTTACATATACAACCTACTGGACAAGGTGATCAACTCACTTGAGTTGTTGTATTTCGATTCAAAAACCTCCGAAAGCGTCAAGGCAGACGAACCACCAAAAACACCACAACCACCCCCTAATCAACACGACACAGAATACTATAAATCAGATTTATACCGCTATAACCTAAAACGAAAACTCAATGATTTGCCACCAGTCACCGAACAACAGTTCGATAAACTACTTGAAGAAGAATCCATTGAAAGTTTATCGGGGTCCGACGACGAAAGCGACGACGAAGACAAGCTACAACACCTAATACAAAAGTTGGATGTAAAAGACGACGACAACGACGACGAATCCACAGTGAGCCACCTCAACACCAAATCCCCATTCATCCTCTTTGGCTCGCCATTGGTTCCAGCAGACAAAGCTATTGGGGTCTATAAGGCAGTTTTCTCACCCTCGCAACTCGACAACCCAACCGAAAGTCTCCACTTCCCCAAAACCGGCAAATCAGCATTATTTATGATTGGAGGCGGCCATTTTGCCGGTGCCATTATTTCCCACACACGCAAAAACACTCGTGGCAATGCCCCCACTACCAAAGAGTCTATCCAGGAACAAGCTGTCGACATCGTTCAGTCAAAGACATTCCATAGGTACACCACACGAAGAAAACAGGGTGGCTCCCAAAGTGCAAGCGACAATGCCCGTGGCAAAGCAAACTCTGCTGGGTCCAGTATAAGAAGATACAACGAACAAGCATTGATCCAGGAAGTAAGAGAGTTATTGCACGATTGGAAGAATCAGCTCGCAGAGTGTACTGCCATCTACATACGTGCAAATGGTGCATCGAACCGAAAAGTCTTGGTCGGCGAGGGGTCTCCCATTCAAGCCAACGATCCAAGACTAAGGGGGTTCCCATTCACAACTAGAAGAGCTACAACATCAGAGCTAAAGAGGGCATGGGTCGAGTTGACTCATTTGCATGTAGTGGACATGCCAAAAGTCGAAAAGAAAAAGGAAACACCAAAGAAAATCGAAAAAACTACCGTCTCACCACCGCCACCACCCACAAACACATTATCCACGGACCTCATTACTCTCTTGAAAAAACAAAAAGCACCAAAGTTGATTAATTTTGTCAAGCAAAACAGTATTGATGTCAACGAGTTTAGGCTCGACTACACCCACACACCGACATTATTGCACTATGCTGCTGCAAATGGTCTTGGCCATATGGTGCAAGTCCTACTCGTAAACCTCAAAGCCAACCCCATAGTTTACAATGCCGCAGGAAGAACCCCCGCCGAGGTTGCTGACACCTCTGCAAGAAAAGTATTCCAAATAGTCAGACACAAATTAGGCGAAGAGTATTGCGATTGGAACGCCGCTAAAGTGGCACCCCCCAAAAGCAAAGAAGAGATAGAACAAGAAGAACGCACTTTGCATGAACAACTTGAATTGGAAAAGAAACAATTGATACAACAAGAGTTGACCAAGCCAGAACCTAAAAAAGTCACACCCAGTTTCGACTTGACCGGACTTAGCGATCAACAGAAAATGAGAGTATTGAGAGAACAACGAGCTCGCGCAGCCGAAGCAAGAATGAAACGTTAATTAGTTACTCTCAGCATTATAAATGTAATTGGCAATTGCTTATTTTCATAGCTTGAATTGTTAGCAATTCGGTGTAGCGCAGAATCAAAATCCAAATTACGGTTCACCTCTGGATTGTAGTGTCGATAATCGTTCAAGGCAAATTTAACAGCCGTCCTCTTTAGCGCCTCACCATCGTCAATCTTCTTCTTAAGCTCTAATGCAGTAACCCATGCCTGTTTTGGGGGTGGTTCGCTTTCCTCGATGGTTGGCTGACTCAACATCGACCCGTCGCCCTCACACACACACTCTAATAAATCATGAGTATTGGATATTGTCGATGTATCTATCTCAAAAATATTCTTCAAATCATCATTGTCAAACACATCAGATTTGGACGTGGCGTCATTGTCCAAAAACTTGGAACTCAATTTGTTCTTCACGAGCTGTCGCTGAAAGATTTTCTCGTCAATACACCCCGTGGTGAATAGCCTATAAATAAAACACGGTTTCAATTGTCCGTCTCTGTGAATTCGCGACATCGATTGCAAATCAGTCGCTGGGTTCCAGTCATTGTCAAACAAAATCAACCTCGAAGCCCCGACCAAGTTGATCCCCATCCCGCCAGATTTCGACGACAATAAAAATACGTTTATGTCGGGGTTCGTGTTAAACTGATTAACCAACTTGTTACGCACATTGTTGGGGGTCGACCCATCTAATCTCGAAAATGTTAGGCTGACCTTGCGCAAAACCTGTTCCAACAAGTCCAAAGTCTTGGTGTAGTTGGAAATTAAGACAATCTTTTCCCCAAGCGAAGCAATTTCCAATAGCAACGGCACAAGAATGTTTATTTTACCGGATGCCATCCCCAAATTAAACTTTTCTTCAACAATTTTTTTGAAAAACTCATCGTCGGCCAACAACGAAGGGGAATTGCAAATCTTTTTAAACAAATTAATCATGGTAAATGCCTCAAACTGATTAAACTTCTTCAAGTTGGTTATATAGTCGAACAACTTGAGCTGCAACGATGTAGGTGGAACAAACAACAAAATGTCAGTTTTCTGTGTCAAGTAATTAGCCAAAATCGCTTGTGTGCGTCTAAGAATAAAGCTCTGCGTCAATTCAATCAACTGCTGCGATATCTCTTCACCGCGTTTCTTCACTTCAGGGTCAAAACAGTTGATATCTCGGGCCCTAGATATAGGTGTTATAAAGTTTCGCTGAAACAATTTTAGCTCGGGAAGCACACCCGGGTTGAGAAACGAGATCAACGTGTGAAACTCTACCAACTCGTTTTGAATCGGCGTACCCGTCAAAACAATTTTCTTCGGAATATTGAGCTTGATAAGATTATTCAATACTTTATTTGCACTATTCTTCAAACGATGGCCCTCGTCACACACTAACAAATCAAACTTGACCGTTGAGAGTTCATCAAAATGTGCCACAAGTTTTTCATAATTCACCACTAACACTTGATACACATTCAACTTTCCAAAATTGAGTATATCCTGTTTCTCGTTTGACATTGGGTTGTTGAGCGTCAACACGTTTAGCTTATTAGCACCTAACCATTTCCTAAACTCCTGTCTCCAATTGGAAATAAGCGTGACAGGACACACCACCAATACCTTATTTACCACTGCACCTTTTTCCATAAACGGGTTTTGTTTGAGCAACGTCCAGATTGTAGTGATTGTCATCAACGTTTTCCCCAACCCCATTTCATCTGCTAACAAACACCCGTGCCCGCCAAACCCACGGTACCCCATTAAACACTCGTACATAAACTTCACACCTTCAACCTGATGCGGACGAAGCACTTTTGCCAAATGTGGATCGATATTTACTTTGACATAATCTTTGGCTTTTGGAGGAGGAGGCAACGCAATGGCATCGGCACAATCGTCATAAAGCGGTTTCCGACTACTAGCTGTGGGAGGAGCAACCTTTTTGAACTGGTGGGTAACACGTGTCACTGTCTGGGAAGTTGAGTTAGACCCTACTTTTTCGTCTAATTCTAATTCATAGGATCCCACACTAATCACGTCGTCAAGGTTAGGTATTGCAGTAAACACTCTTTTCCCCATAGGTTTGCCATCAGAGTTCTTGATAGATATCTCGCATGCCCCATTCTCAAGCTGTTTAATCACGGCATACCCATCACCGTCCCATGTTTTGTTCTTCTTTGAAGTTTTCTTTCTCCATTGGATCACGTATTTTGTTGAGCCGGGATCGGTAGTCAAAATCTTTGCAGGTTTAGGATTGGTGGTAGTGGGCAATTTTCGTTTTACTACTTTCTGCACCACCGCAACACCCCCCTTTATTGGTCTAGGAGGCCGAAACGGAGCATTAGGTCGAACATTCATTTGATCTGTGGTAAAAAAAAAAAGGGTAAACATTCTGATACGCGTTTGACAAAATTCTTTTTTAGTCGAGCAAACAGAGCCTGTTAGAAACTTTGGGTTTATATTAACAAATTTTTAAACTATAAAACTAAGTAGACAGCGCTACTTTGCATAACCGTTGATGGTACTAATATCCATGCCAAAAACATAATAGTATGCTCTGGAGATTGCAAACATGATACTTGAAGGCAAATAAGCGTAGATCCCATAGGCAACCAATAAGGCAAACATCAATACAAACGTATGAAGTAGCATGGTTTCAGTTGTCGTAAGCATAACAAATGGAAAATGAAAGTAGTACATGGTATACAATCTACCAAACGATTTGGGTTTCTGTTGGACTTGACTCATATTTAGGGACGAACTTTGCTGCTGCTGTAGATGAGTTGATAAAGGTTGACGATCGATTTTTTTTCTCGTTTCTGTTTTTTTTGTATCGTATGCACAGCAATACCATACGAACAGCAATACCATACGAACTGTCCATGCTCTACTTCCTGGGATGTGCCACCCCTAGCTATACTAATACCAAATTTATCTTGTACATGCAATCTGTTGGCCCATTTTGGGCATCGCGAAACGAGATAAAACAAAAAAATTTTTCACTGTTCTTTCCATCTTGTAATCACCACCCATGCTGCTAGTCCCAACCGAACTCAAATCGGTGAAAAAGTCACTCATTGAGACCAAACCACCGGTCGAAAATGATGTCCAACAAAGTTTACGCTATTTGCTTTCCCATTTAAACCTGAAGGAAGAAAACGACAAGGATAGAGTTCTTTTCAACGATGCATTATCCATTTGCTTATTAAGGTATGACCAATTTAACAACACCCTCGAAAGCTCGAACACCCTTTTTGATTACATCCTCACCCATGTAAATAGAAACTATGCACCATTGCAGAACTCGTTGAACTCGGTTCTTGAAAAGTTGGTAATGTTCCAAAATGCCAACATTCCATTGTGGATCGACATGCTAATGCAGCAGCCACTAACAAAAAACCTTTTTGTATTATTGGAAAAACTACTCAGAAAACTCCCCGACAGACTGTTTTTCATTCTAAAGTATCCCGACTACCCCATGCAAGCAATGAGTATGTTCACCGACAACGTCGCCAATGCCATCAGCAAAACCCTTATTGCCATATACGAAAATTGTGAGAACACAGAGTCATGGTACAAGTCCTGGAGCAGCATAATTGATTTGCAGAATGATAATGTCAGAACCAATGTTATTACTCATTTATTACCGGGATTATTACGTGTCAACCCACAAGCTTTCCCCTTTTTGCTAGCAGATTGCAAGACCAACTTGAAAGCACTAGTCAGTATTTTGAGTATGGGCCAAAAACTAAAACTCATCAAGTCCTTAGAAGTTATCGATCAAAAATCATTATTGGAATGTCTCGTACATGCAGATAGCGCCATTCGTATGGACGCTCTACAAGTTCTCATTGGCGATAAAAAAGAACCTCTTACAAAATACATTTTCCAAACCATCGAGTCAAACCACTTGATGGAAATCAATTTGAACGAAGCAAACCACCAAGACAAGTTCATTAGTGCTATGCACCAGTTTATATCTGGAAAACTCAGCGACTGCTTGAATGGGAAGTTTGGCGAAACAGTGCAAACCGAAACCAGACAGTACTTTACCAGATTCAAAACATTGTTAGTCAGCCATTTGGAGACACAAAACAACTTTCAACAAAAAATGGGAGCCATCACAATCCTCAGTCAAATTCATTCAAAACTCGAAAACATTTTCAACCTCAATGTCGTCAAATTGTTGATTGATAACCTTTTTTCAAATTATAAACTAGTACGGGAGTCGAGTCTAGACTTGCTCTTACAATGCAACAATGTTTCAGAGTACTTTAGCGACCACAAAGCTTTGGCTAGTAAAGCGTTTGCTATTTTGCCAAGATTGGCTGGAAGAGAAAGCGAAGGTGCGGCGTTGGCCATAACATTCTTAGCACACCATGCCCAGGACTTGGACTCTTTAATGGAAAGACTATACAGCGGTCTTGGTAAAGAATCGGGTGAGCATGGCTATCTCCAGGCTCTTGCTACCATCAACAACAAATTGGGGATATGTGGAGACTATCGTCTTCAACTTGAAGCAGCCAAGCAAGCTACTAAACGAATGACCGACATTCTATCAACCGAACGAATTGCTTATTCCAGTGAACAAGAGTTTGTCACATCAAAAGAAGTTGTAAATTATTCGTGGAAAGTGTTACAGAATGCCAATGACCTATTTCTTCTGTTGCTAAAACAAAGACGCGAGGCTGACGATGTCGTCGAGTGTTTCTCCCTTGTGGTCGAGCAGCTACACAATATCAAGTTTAGAGCCGCTATTTCCTCACTGTATCCGACCATGATTGCCATAGCACGATTGCTCGATGGAAAGGTGACGGAATACATAAAACAGGAAATCCAATATATCCGTACAGAGAGCAAGCAGTTGGTTACTAGAAGGTCTGGCGGACTATTATATGTTATCCCAGCTTTGCTAATCGCTTCAGAAAGAAATAAAGAGGTCGTTGATTACGTATTTGATAGTTTATTTCAAATTGCCAGCTTGCCATACGAGTCAGAGTCCAAACAAGATTTACCACAAGTCCATGCGTTCAACACTTTGGGCCAACTATTCAAAGAAAGCCAATTGACAAGCGACAGCTCACCATTTACCGAAAGAGCCCTCTTGCTTTCCTTAAAGCACTTCAACGCAACCAACTGGTCGGTCAGAAACTGTGCATTGATGTTGTTTGGTCATTTGGAAAAGAAAATATTTTCTGGTGCAAAAGTCAACTCAAAGAGGTTTTTTGCCCGTTTCAAAAACATCGAGGACGTGTTTATTGATTATTTACTGTGTGGACAAGACCAGGTCGTGTTTCCTATACTAATCATGTTGGAGAAATTGGAATTTGCCAACACCTCCTTAAAGTTGAAGAAGGCAGTGACAAACTTGTTGTCGAGAGCTTCCTGGAAAGTACGTGAATTGAGTGCCAAAATCACTGCTGCCATGCTAGAAGCCGACGAATTTAGAGAGTTTGTCACCACATCCCTAAACACCAACACAAGCATGAATGCTTTGCATGGGGTAGTACTTGTATTGAAACATCGACCCATCACCATCCACATGGATTTGGCGTTTGGAAACTTTTTCGTTGCCAAAGAGTATATTGAGGTTCTAGACAAAACTGGCAACAAAGATACATCTAAGCTTGGACCATACTTTTGTCAGCTTATCAAAACCAGGGATTGTTTCAATGGTGGGAAACAACTATTCCTTGAAACACTAGCGACTTACTTAATAAAGCATGACGAACCAAATAGGGGACATTATATCAAGTTATCTCTCAGATCAGACTACAGCAACGTCCACAACAAGGTCTTAGACTGCATTCAGCACCATAAAATAAACTGTCCGGCATTAGTGAGAGAGTTTATCGTGTCCACAAACTTCCAATACACCAAGGTGAAAGCATTAAAGTTATACACGTCAATGGAAGATATTTTACCAATCCCACTTGACTCCACACAGGCATCGTTTGTGTGTTTTTCCAGATTTGTCGACAGCAGCAACAAGAGCTTTTACGAGAAATGTGTTGTAGCAACACATCCAAGCAATGAAATTGATATCAGACTCATGGGATATAATGCAGTGTTTACATATTTGGAAACGTGTCTCGACAAAACAGGGTTCCTATATTCTAGCTGTTTGCTTTTATGCTTTGAACGAGGGCTTTTTGATGACGACGAAGATATTAGAAACAAAGCCAACAGTTATTTGGCAAAGGTGATAAACTGTGGCCATGTGGCAACAACATATTTGACATACCAATTCCCTATTCTAGCAAAGTCCATTTTGAATGAAAAGTATTACAATGAGCTTGTAGCCGGGATGATTGAAAGAAACACACTCGACACAAACTTGGATCACGAATTGGAAGACTCCCAAAAAGAAAACCTTTACTCCTTTGAAAGAAACAACTTTTATAAAAATGAAATTGACTATACACGATGTCTTGCAATGTTCCCGATACATAAGCAAAAACTTTGCCATGTCAAAATAAAAGTATTACACGACATAGAGTACTTGAAATCGTTTAGAGAGCGGCAATCCGACAAGGTCGAGAATGTCCCTCGCGACTACATCCTTTATGACTGTTTTGCAAAGACACAAATCAATGCACAGATAGTTGGAATTACTGATTTGGATACACAGTTGTTTACAATCGGGTTTTGCAAAATGGGATAAATCTACTCTTCATAGTCTTCCAGTAAAGCTTTATATACGTTAGGTTTAGTTTTCACCACCACCCCAACCTTGCTCTTACTTGCCAACTGTTTCATCACTTTTGTGACTACAGTATTCAACTTTCTTTGGTCTGCTGCAGTTCGGGGTAATGGCTTTTGTTTCCCAAAACAAACTCTCATGGGCGTGTTCTCTAAAATTAATAGTCCAGCAATACTTTTATTTTTATTCAATCCATTTTCAGCAATCGACTTGGCAAACCCCACTGCTGAACTCACCTTTTCAAACCGTATAAACCCACACCCACTTGCACTGCTAAAAACAACCGACTCTACTTTCCCATACTGTTCCGCATATCTCGAAAAAATGGCCTGCGGGAAATCCGACAGAAACCCAAATACAAAAAACGTTGTCATATCCGGATACTTCTGAACATCAAGCAGATTCCCAAACGGAAGTTTCTTTGCTAGCTTGGCCACATCTATAGCAACCTCTGTTTTCTTCTCCTCGGGCTTATTTAGTTTCTCGACTAGTTTCGACAATATATCATTGGATCTTTCTTGTTGCTCTTTGAATTTAGTCTCCAATTTATCGGCCATAATGGCTTTCACTTCACGGTTTGTCGGGTTGGCAGATTTTGTTAATGGTTCAAGACCAGCCATCTCCAAAGCAGTATCTCTTAGGTCTGTAGGAATGCCATAAGTAATGTCTAGCAAGCAGGATTGACAGCAGTGTCTGGCTCTAGCACATGTGATGCATATTATGGTTTTGTTTCCTTGTTTTCTATTCCCCCATCGATAAATTGTATACGGCCGGGTACACTGGCGACACTCATCTCCATTGACCTGTTTGATCATCTTGATTCGTGACTCATCGCCCAAGCATTTAGCGCATATTGAAAATATATCTGTACTCATGTAGAGGAAGAAGAGTTATAGAAGTGAAAAATTTTTTGAGATGACTATCCCGTTTTCTACAGTAAAATTTTTTTTCTCTTAAAAATGACTTATATTTAATATACACTTGCAAAACTGTTAGTATAACGCTACTCAAAGAAACTAGTTGCTATCATTCATCTCTTAAATCAGTGTTAAAAAGCTCTGAAATTATTTTTATCCACATGGTATTTCAGGTGAAGAAATTCGTTGTTGTAAATAATCATTCATCATTTAAGAAAGTATAATGCAAAATCTAGGCTCTGAACATACTCTAAAGATGTGTTGTGTTGAAAAGAAGAAAAGATATCAAAATGAAAAAAATTTTTTCTCTCTTTTATATTCTCGTCAATAAAATCGCTCACTCGAAAACCCTAAAAAAAAGCAGACAACCCTACTCATGGACATCGAAACTGCCGCTTGCTTTTCAATAGCATTTATAGCCACACCGATCCTCATAGTATTGGTAAGATTGCTATTCATTCTTCCATCATTAAGACTTCCAACCTCCGTAAAGAAAAAGAAAAAGCTCATTCAGGAATGCCAACTTTCAATCTTGCTTGGTTCAGGTGGCCATACTGGGGAGATGATGAGAATTATATCTAAACTTGACATGGGAAAAGTTTCTCGTACATGGATATACACTTCGGGCGACAATGCGTCCTTAGCAAAGGCACAGGATTATGAAAGGAAATCGGGTACATCCCTGCAGTACATACCAATCCCAAGAGCACGGACAGTGGGCCAATCATATATACTGAGCATTCCAACCACCATATACTCATTCTTGTTTTCTGCAATTGCGATGCTCAAACACAGACCAGCAGTGATACTTTTGAACGGCCCAGGTACTTGTGTTCCCGTGGCATACATTTTGTTTCTCTATAGACTCCTCGGATTATGCAATACAAAGATAATTTATATTGAAAGTTTAGCTAGAGTGAACAAGTTGAGTCTCAGTGGCTTACTATTATTACCGATCAGCGATCGATTTATTGTCCAGTGGGAAAGTTTATATCAACAGTATAGCCGTGTCGAGTATTATGGTATATTGATATAGAGGAAAAAAAAAAGTACCAAACATTCTCATGTAAAAAATCATCTCTATTTTTTCTCTATACCATGCAACTGGGTAACACATTTCAAGGGGAGATACACGAGTTTCCTGGTGTTGTGGTTGATAAATTTAGTGGAACTGCGGAAGTATACTTGCTCACACATTGTCACCAAGATCATTTGCAAGGACTACTAAATAGTTCATTTTGTGGTCGAGTATACTGTTCGGCATTAACTAAAAGTACTCTAGAGTTGGACACGAGGTATACCCGTGTGTCTAGATTCTTCAAAGCCAAAGAGTACAATGAAACATTTACAGTTGACATTTTACTTGGAAAAGTTTCGATTACCATGATCCCGTCCTATCATTGTCCAGGATCAGCGATGTTTTTACTCGAAAGTTTTTGCAAAAATGTATTGATTACTGGTGATGTCAGAGCAGAGTCATGGTGGACTCTTTCGTTGATCAAGAACCCACACTTGTTTCCATATATCACAGGACTCAAAACACTTGATCAAATATATCTTGATACCACATTTTCTTACCGAGGCGAACCATACATTTACATCATGCCCAATAGCGAAGGTATATTTGCAGCAATAGAGTTGTTAAAGCTATACCCATTTGACAGCGATCTATCTTTCTCTTTTGTGGATACAGTCTCGGGATCCGAAGAAGCTTGGTTCCAGATAGTTCGCCACTTTAATGGGACCTTAGTGTCACATGGTATCCTACAGAAACGGCTTGATCTTTGCGGCATTGATTTGGTGGACGGAAAAACTCCAACATTTAAAGTTGGCAATTTACCGGATACAACACCAATAACAATCGCAATCAAACAAATAATCAACTTGAATGCCATAGAATATGCCAGCCAGTTTCTTCCCAGAAACATTTGTGATGTCGACTTTTCTAGTGCTACAAGCTTAGTAACCACCAAGAATGGCCACCACATATATTTGTTAGACGGTAGAAAGTGGCTACTTCCTAAGGGTGGGTCAGAACTACTACCAACTTGCATCCCATTAATGTTTTCAAGACACTCGTCCTACCAGGAGTCCAGAAACTTGGTTGCATTGTTCAGCCCCAAACTGGTGTATCCTTGTACGGAATCGAAAGTGTCTTGGCTAAATGGGTTTACAGTAGCAAGAGTTTTTGGCGATGTATGTACCAGTGACGATCATCGCTTTGATATTGACAGATTCCAGAAATATGGGTACCCTTTACCGGAGGTGATCAATAGAGAAGTGGCGTTCATAAGCAAATGGTCTCTTTCACAACCCGAAACATCCAAAAGCGTTGTTGAAAAACCTTTCCGAGGACAACTACAACCGCTTCACTGTAAAAGACCCCACGAGTCCCACTTCGATAACTTTTCGTTGCCATATTTGATCGCTCAAAGAGATCGAGAGTCATTGAAACAAGCTGTTGAGTATCACCAGAATTTACACGATTATGCAAAATTCGATCACGGATCATCAAGTAGCTATGGATCAGTATCGAGTTCAAAAGAGTCTATGTATTTTTCCGAAACCGAACTATTAACCAATCACGATTCACCGTTGTGTGCCAAGACGCCAGACACTAACAAAATCGCTGAAATTACCAAAACATTAACAAATGACAGACGCAACTGGACGAAATTCCATCTTAAATGTATAGGTAGTAATGCCAACTAATTTTCTTTCCATCTATGCCCACATTTGACACATTTGTAGAATGTAGTCATTGGTTCATCGGCTGATCGAATTTGCAACTGGAAAAAGTAAGCCTTATCACCACCACAGGAGTCTATCGGACACTGAGCTGCAGTTTGATCGACATTATCCCAGGTACCTTCTCCACCAAGCACATCATCAACTTCTTTTCTATTCAACTTTTTCCTATCATACATCTGTAGACCATTTATCTTGAACTCATAGGGACACGTAGAGCAATAAAATCGATTAAGACCATCATCTCCAGCGGATATAAGTAGCATATTTGAGCAGTTCGGGCAGAATGTAAGCATGGCTGGGGTTTGTTGGTAGTGGCATCTCAAAGTTATTTTTTTTTTTTCTTCTTCGAGGTTAACTGAAAAGCTCACTATCAGAAAAATCAACAAACCCACCTTCAACTTCTTCAACCAGATGTCACACTCAAATGCTCTACCAAATAGTCCATTCCGGTCACCTAAAAAACAACGTATGGAGGTCATAGGACCACTCAATGCGTCTCGTTTTTCCTTTTCGCCGGTAAAGACACCTCCTCATGGGAGAGCTGGTCTATCATCTCCAGAGAAAAGATTAGTCAAAGACCTTGACAAGTCGGCGAGAAAAAGAGCCAACAATAGCTTATATAACCGATTAATGGATGAGTATCTGGACACAGATGATTATTTGGATGAACAAGATAGGATATTGGCCGACAGAATTATCAAACAGTCGAGGGGAGAACCCGACGAAGTCAATTATGGCAGCGACGTGGAATTGGAAATTGATCTAACTCAGCAGAGACGAACCCGAAGAAGAGAAAAGAAAGTTGTTTACTCGAGCGATAGTAGCAACGAATATGAGGATACAGGAATGCCAGAAGAATCTTCAAGCGAGGAAGAAGAGGCAGATGATGATGATGGCAATGTGGAGTTTGTTTATGGACCACCCAAAGAAAGAAAAACGTCGTTATCAAGCTCACCACCCACAGTCAAGCCTACTGTGCGCCGAACCAAGCGAGGTAGACCAAGCAAGAGTGAGCTTGTTCTGGGTCAAATCAAAAGTATATTCCATCAAGATGACGTGTTGTTCAGTACAGATAGAAAAACGTTCACACCGACTAAACCAACCGCAGCGAAAAAACCAGTCAGCAATTATTTGACATCTATTTTTGATCAAAATTTCGATAGAAGCAAGGTGCCAAGTCTAAGTGGAATTCCCAAATCAACCAACACGCATGAAGAGAAGAAAACGTTTGTGCCACTTCCTATTCCCACCCTCGATGCTGACGGAAATATCACTGACAAGGAGTACATCTCCAAATACTTTGATGGAGTTGACCCTGCAAAGTTCAAAGAAGGCAGGTTTGTGGACGAAAAAGTATTTTACTTAGAAGGGCCAGAAGGATACTTTGAACAGCAAACTACCAGAGTTAAACAAAGTGGCAACTCTTTAACAGCATTGGCACCCCAGATTGAGTACAAAGATTTTGCCAGGTTAGTAAAGTTAGGCGACAACATCAGTTTCCAACGCAAACGCCACCTTTTCGAATTGCACAAGTATGTCTATCACCAGTGGTGTTTTGAAATGTCTCAAGGGTTCAATTTGAATTTCTACGGAGTCGGATCAAAAATCGATCTACTCCGAGATTTTGCCACAAACTATTTTGGCATCTGGTGGGAAAATGTGGTACGCGCCGATTTGCCAAAGGTTTTGGTGGTTAACGGCTTTAACCCTAGCATCAATATCAAAAAGCTAATTCTCGAAATCGCTTCCATCCTTTTGCCAAACGAACTGTACCCAAAACATATAGCTGGAACGGTTCCCTTTGTGGTTGATTATCTAAACAACCATAGACTGCCCTGTGGAAGTATCGGTTTCCATCAACCCAAAATCTTGTTGATTATTCACAATCTTGATGGGGAAGTTTTTAGAGTAGACAAGACGCAGACGCTTTTGTCGCAATTAATGACACTACCAGAAGTGTGGGCCATGTCATCTACCGACCACATCAATGCATCATTGTTATGGGACCTGTCCAAAGTTAAAAACTTGAATTTCATCTGGCATAATCTCACAACATATGCCACTTACCAACGAGAAACATCTTTCCGAGACGTGATAAGTTTAGGCAAATCCAAAAAATTTGTGGGTGGCCTTGGTGCCAAGTATGTCTTGCGCTCGCTTACCGACAATCACCGAAACCTCTACCGCGAGCTATTGATTGCACAATTGGATAAAATGGAGAAAGCTGTCCCATCTGCTTCTGGAAGAGTGGGTTTGAAAGGTAATGCCAAGGTTGCTGTTGACCTAAAAAGCCTATACAATACATGTTTGGACGAGTTCATTACTTCCAACGAGATGAACTTTAGAACATTCTTAAAAGAGTATGTTGAGCATAAAATGTGTCAGCTAGTAAAAGATCCTTCAGGAGTTGAGAAGGTATTCATTCCGTTCACATACGAAGAGATACAAAACATATATAAGCAAGAATTTGATGTATAGTATTTAGTTAACAACCCTGAATAGGCGCACTGACATCTTTTTTTTCTGTTTGTTGTCCCCTTCAAATCTCGTTTCTCTATTTTTTTTTTTTGCTCAACTAATTTACATTTTCTCCAGCAACGCCACCACTACCACCACTACCAATGGGTCATCTTCCAAAACTTCCAGAGGGCACAGTTCTCCAGGTTGGAAAACACAAGGTTACTGTTGTCAAATACCTTTCCGAAGGTGGGTTTGCCCATATTTACAAAGTTACAATAGACCCATTAGAGAACGAGTCCGACATTGCATGTTTGAAACGAGTGATTGTGCCAGATAAGAATGGATTGAATGAGTTGCGCAAAGAAGTTGATGTTATGAAGACATTGCGCCATAGCAGAAACATTGTAAAGTATTATGACTCACATGCTGAACGATTAGAAAATGGCACCTATCAGGTATTGGTGTTGATGGAATTGTGCCCCAACGGTTCATTACTAGACTATATGAATAAACATATCAAAACAAAACTAACAGAGCCACAGATCCTCAAAATCATGTTGGATATATGTCAAGGGATATATGAAATGCATAAATTGAAATTAGTGCACCGCGATATCAAAATTGAAAATGTATTGATCGACTCTAAGAATCAGTTTCAGTTGTGTGATTTCGGGTCCACAGCGGTTCCGACCATGCCTCCACAAGACCAACAACAGTTTAATTATCTCAGCCATGATATCCTTTACCACACCACCCCTCAGTACCGGTCTCCAGAAATGGTGGATTTATACCGAGGAATACCAATAGACGAGAAAGCAGATATTTGGGCTTTAGGGTGTTTTCTCTACAAATTGTGCTACTACACCACCCCATTTGAAGCCAATGGGGATATTGCTATATTACATGCCTCGTTTCAGTTTCCGCCATACCCCGAGTATTCAGGAGACCTTAAGAATTTAATTATCATCATGCTTCAAGAAAATCCATTATTTCGTCCCAACATCGTCCAAGTTTTGATTTTGGTGTGTAAATTGATGAGTATTGACTTTGCAAAACTAAAACTAAAAGATTTTTACAATGCTGGGCCTTACAATTTCCAGGCATTGCACGAATATCAAGTCCATAAGCAGAATGAGTTATTGCGCCAAAAGCAATTATATTATCAACAACATGCACTTGCAAACTCTGAAGCTGGACTCACCAAAGAGCCACCAGTGGCTGCTGGAGATTCCCTTCCAGCAGATGGAAAAGAGTTAGCCTCTACAGAATCTCAACCTGAACACCATGCCAAACCCGCAGCCACTCCTTCTATAGACTCACAATTATCTCCAGAAATCAAATCAACCACGCTAGGTGTACCTTCAACCCTCACCTCCGGATCGTCGCGCGAATCATTGGCAGGTTTCAGTCTGGAGGATGACTTGGCAGAAATAGAAGGCTTAGAAGATGCCGAGCAAAGATATCCCTCGTTAGAAGAGATTGAGGTCCCCATACAAAAGAGCACGGAACCGCTGCGACTGACCAGTATCAAGACATCTCATTCTGATGCGGTCTCAACCAAGGGAATTGATGCATACGCAGTAGACGCGGATCAGTTGCCCAAACCTAGTAAAGAAGCAGAAAAATTGGCTGATGTTATTTTTTCTACCACGGAAAGCCCAACAACGGAAAAAGGAGATACCGATGCTGACTTTTATGATTTGCTGCAACGAGTCGAGCACTTGCATGTCGATACAGACCCAGTTGGAAGTGCCAAGAACCCATTTCCTTATGCCAAGTCACTGGCTGCAGCTAAAGAGGACGGCAATTATGAGCAACCTGAAACACACAAAAAGAATAATCCTTGGGGCGATTATAACTCGACACTGGATAATTTTGCATTTAGTCTACCACCGGCTTTGCCGGACATAAAACAGGTACCAGTATCAACCGAACCCGTTTTCCTTGAAAACCCTAAATTAGCAAAACCTGAATGTAACTTGATAGATTTGGAGGTTGGGTTGGAATCCTCTAGTGCATCACCATCGCTCAGATACCTGAAATCCAATAACATCTCAGAAGTGTCTTTAATTGATATGGATGATTCCCAATTAAAAACAGGTGAAACCAAAGTTGCGGCAAATCCAGCATTTAAAAAAAGAGTTGGCTCTAGTACACACAATCCATCACAGTTTAGTTTACAGGAAGAGGTTATTGACTTTGCTTCAGATGATGAAAACCCTGACAATGGATCACATATGAGCAGGCTCAAGATTAGAAGCTCATTAAAAAAGCCTAGCAAGGGCCGTAGGTCAGGAGAACATAAGAGAACAGAAAGTAGTAGTACCGACTCTAAAAAGCGGCTATCGTTTTTCGGTGGTAATTAATAAATAGTCATTTATAAGAATTTGTACCTGGTTTTTTTTTTTTGCATAAATATAGAATATTGTGATTTAGTAAGAGATGAGTTTAGTAAGCAAAAAAAAAAAAAATTCCAAAAAAAAAAAGAACCAACGATGGCGTACTTACACCAGACATGGATTGTTTGAAGAAATATTTATCGCAACTATTATTACTAGTTCCTACAGGGACTTTTGAAGTTGGATCCAATGAAAGAGTCGGATACTCAATTCTTAGTATTTTAGAGGGGAAATCAGAACATTTATTTGAAGTGAGTGATTTCAAAGAAATATTGCATTTGCCTCAATTACAGAATATTTTACAGAAATACTCATCGAACAACTTAATTGATGTCTTGAACGAATATGTTGACCAGTTGATAGCTTTACTGGATAAGTACTTTGGCAAAGATAGTGTCATCTGTTTGCAGATATTGGGTGTTGCATGTTTGCAGTCATTTGTCCAAGCAAATTTTACTGGTCCACCAGTTTCGAAAACAGCACAGTCTTTGTGGTTCCCAAATGAGAATACCGAAAACGTACAGGCTGAAGCTATTAAATTGCTTAGCATTGAAGGACAACAAGCGTACGACTTGATGCAAGAACCTCTCTTTTTAGTGATGTCAGAATTGATTTTCGAAAGATTGTTACAAACACCTCCTCAATTATCCCTTTTCAGCAGAAGCGATTCGACCAAACTCTTGGATTTTGTTACCGAAGCCTCCAAAGTCCAAGACCCAATTACTGCTTCTCTTTGTTGGTGGAAAGTCAGAGGATTGCAAGTACATTTATCAGTAGTATCGGAACCACCGAGCATCATACTGTCGGTTTGTGGAATAATTCTCAACTCATCATTAGTGAATGCAATTGCACCACCAGACTTCCCCGAGTTGCAAAAACTAGTTCAGATTCAGTTTCTTTTGGAAGTTTCTAGAATTCATATTCATTCGTCAACAGAGCACGCTGCCGTCTCACCATTAATCCAGGCCAAAAAGTTGTCGGACTTCCAATTGCTACTTTCCGGAGCAAAGGCAAAAAGAACAAAGTTTCAGAATTTTTTCACATCAAACTTGATTGTGCTAGCAAAGAGTAGCCAAAACACTCTCTACGAAGTTGAAACTTCCACCCCAGAAAGTTTTCAGTTGGATTCTGATTTGTTATTAGAAAAACCACAATACGAATCTTTAGAGGATCTTGAGATTGAAATTGAACAAGACACTAAAAGAATAAGATATGATTCCTTTTTGTTACAACAAAATACCGCTGACGAAAAATTGCTTCCCTTAGCTATGAAACAGGAAGATATTCCAGCAGATTTGAAAGATCTTGACCCAAACAACCAGCCAGCCTTGAATAATCTCGATAACTTGCAGTTGTTGTTAAGACTAACCGTGTTGAAACAAACATCGCCAGCAAGCGATCCATTGGTAGAGGAGGAACTTTCTGCATTGGTGGGTCGTGTTTTATACGCAAGTGCAGGTAAAGTGAATTGGTCGATTTTTTCACGTGCCTTATGGGAACGGTCTTTGCTTGAAACAAACAAGTCTAGAACTATTGAAAGAGGTATACTCCAAATGACTTCTTTGATTGAAGAAATGGGAATTAAGATTAAAACCAGAATTATACCCGAATCGATGGAGGAGGACACCAGTGCCACCACAGCACTGAGATTGAGATTCATTCATTTGCTACCTCTTTTACCCCAATGGGCCATGGATGCCAAGCTTGCAGAAAAGTACATGTCTTTGGGTGTTTTACGATCGGCTATAGAGATTTACGAAAGATTGCACATGCTGTGTGAGGCGGCATTGTGCTATGCAGCAGTGGACAACGAAAGAGAAGCAGAGAATATTATACTACAACGTCTTGCAACCCATCCTGAGGACGCTAGAGCCATCTCGATTTTGGGTGATATCCGACAAGATCCTTCATTATGGGAGAAAGCATGGGAAGTTGGCCATTATGCAAAGGCAAAGGCATCTTTGTCACACTATTATTATTCGCCACCAAGAAAAGATATTGACTTAGCGATCAAGCACATGTTTGATTGTCTCACAGTCAACCCATTGAGCTATGAAAATTGGTATTTCTATGGATGTTGTGGTCTTGAATCAGGTCAATTTGAATTGGCCTCAGAAGCATTTACACGATGTGTTTCTCTTGACGATTCCAACTCCTATGCGTGGTCTAATTTGGCCAGTGCCCTTTTGAAATTGGACAAGACCAAACCTGCGTTCAATGCTTTGAAAAAAGCCATTAGAAGCGGTGGCGAAAGTCGCAAGTCTTGGAGAATTTATGAAAACTACGTTAATGTGGCTGCCAAGCTCCATGAATGGAATGATGTATTGCAAGGGTGTCGTGAATTGATTGAGATTAGAAAAAACGAAGGCGATACCGCCATTGACATTCCTGTTTTGGAAAAACTAGTTGAAATTCTTGTATCCGAAGAATTCCCTGGTGACGGGGAGAGATTGTCGCACTACCAACTGTCTTGTATTGATTTGGTTTGCAATGTGTTGCCAAAGGTAATAACTTCATCAGCGCGATGCTGGAGAATAGTTGCTAGAGTCGAATTGTGGAGAAAAAGACCATGGGCAGCATTGGAATGTCACGAAAAGGCATACAGAGTTATGGTGCATAACCCAGAGTTGGAATCCAGTGAAACTATTTGGAACGAGATTGTCGATGCTTGTGAAGATTTGGTGAGTGCGTTTGAATCACTCGGTGAGTTACCGGGGAAACATGGAGCTGGTGACTTGGTATGTAAAGACTGGAAGTACAAGGCCAGAACTACGGTGAGGTCATTAATGTCTAAAGGTAAAGATATGTGGGAAGACTCTCCTGGCTGGGAGAGACTACAAAACATGAAGAGAGATTTATCTAATTAATGCAAATCGCTAATAATACTAAAGCAATCAAACCCAAATGAGGCTATACGATCAGACTCCATCTTGGTAGCAGTTTCGTCGTTTTTGGTAAATTTGAGGACCAACGTAATAATCAAGTTTACTGATTGACTAGCAGTGTTTCCATTCCATTTTAGTAAATAGCAAAGTGTATACAAAATTGCTTTACTGTTTCTGCATTCATACCAAAACAATACTAAAATCCAATTCTCTAACAATCCAAACACAAACAAGTAGACGTGCTGATAGGGTAAAACCCTTTTTGTCATTTCAAAATCGAAAACACCTAGCAAGCTTAAGATGGAATGCAACACCAACAATGCTACTTTTGATATGCCTTGCTTTGATTCTAAAAATAACTCTGCAATGACCAACATGCACATACTATCCATCTGGAGAAATCTGGTTATAGGCACATTCGATACATATTTGGCATTTGGAAGCCAGTTACGCTTCAAGGTATACTGTTTGATCTGGTGGGCAGACATAACGGAAAATCGCAAAACCGAGGAAATGATTATAACTACCAACGCATCCTTTGATTTGCTATTTGCATTGTGTTTTAGAAACGCCCATATCATACCTGTAGTAATAGTGATAATATTGCAACTAAACCAGAAATCGTAAAGGGCTCCTTCATTTTTGTACAAACTAAAAATAATTTTGGTGGTTTCCTTTTGGATGTTTCTAATCCTGATTCTTGACAATAAAAACAATAACCCAGTAAAATACGTATAATAGAATTGAAGGAACGATATCAAATAGGATACTTCTGGTATAATTGTGATAATGTACTTCATAAGCGTGTGAAACGATATCATCATTGTCAGAGTTGCAAAAAAAAAATAAAGTGTTTGTGTAAGCCCAATTTTTGCCAACAGAAATATTGACGTAATAGTTGGTATGCCAATACATTTGTGGAAGGGCCCTACACGCCCACATAGACTGGACATCTACATAGTGACCTATAAAAATCGTTGACCCAGTTGTACCGCATAAACCCGTTCATCAAACTAGGCTGTGTTGAAACAGCTTTGTGTTTCGTGTTCAAATGTTCAAAAAAAGTTTTTGTTTCAACAAAAAAATAGTGTTATTGTTTTCATTCTGTTACCAATTTGATTTGTTCGTTGGTATTTTTTCTTTCAAGGTTTCCCCTTTGATTAGCTTTGAATTTCACATTCTTCTCTATTTGCTTGAATCTCATTATTGGACGTTCATCATTTTTTAAGTTTCATATTCAATCATGGAAGATAAATATATAGGCCTTGCATTGGCCATGTCGTCATCATTGGCAATTGGTACTTCGTTCATTATCACCAAGAAAGGTTTGATGGACGCATCAGCACGAACTGGTGGCACAGATGGTGTTCAGGCACTGGATTACCTTCAAAACCCAATTTGGTGGGGAGGTATGATCACCATGGCCATTGGAGAAATTGCTAATTTCGCTGCATACACATTTGCGCCTGCTATTTTGGTTACACCATTGGGGGCCTTATCTGTCATCATCGGTGCTGTTTTGGCAGCAATATTTTTAAAAGAAAGATTAGGAACCTTGGGTAAGATGGGTTGTGCTATTTGTCTAATGGGGTCGGTCATCATTATTTTGCATGCTCCACCGGATAAGGAAGTTCAAACTGTGGACGAGATTTTGGGATATGCTACTCAGCCAGGGTTTATGTTCTACTGTACAGTGGTTACACTTTACTCCTTATTTATGATCTACAAGATTGTGCCCAAATATGGAAATACAAATCCGATGATTTACTTATCAATCTGTTCTTCTGTCGGGTCTATTTCAGTTATGTCAATTAAAGCTTTTGGAATTGCTCTTAAATTGACTTTGGGTGGGAACAACCAGTTTACACACGTTTCAACATACTTGTTTTTGATTGTTGTTGCATTGTGCATTGTCACGCAAATGAATTATTTCAATAAGGCATTGGACCAGTTTGATACGTCAATTGTGAATCCATTATACTATGTCACATTCACCACTTTTACTTTGGCTGCTTCGTTTATATTGTTCAAAGGGTTCAACACATCGTCTGCAGTGGACATTATTTCATTGTTGATTGGTTTTCTAATTATTTTCAGCGGTGTCTACTTGTTAAACATCTCAAGATCCGAAAGCCCAATGGTCGATAGAGATAGAGAGATCTTTGGCGTGCACACCTCAAAAGACATGGCACCGCTAGATAATGGTGTTGGTGGATTTTCGACAGTAAGAAGATCTATGCAAATCAATAGAACTTCGGAATATGACAACGAAGAAAGTGTTGGATTGAGAAGATTTGATAGTTTTGAAATAGACAGCGGTGATGAAGATACAAGGAATTATAGACATTGATACAGAAAACATTTATTGTCTTCCTCTATCTATATATACCTACATGTAAAAGTAATGTACAATAAAAGTTATATGCAACTTTTTCTCTCTCTCTCTTCTCTCCTGACAAAACCATTTGCTTCTAAATATCGTCAATATCCAACTCTTCATCCTCTTCAGATTCATCTTCATCGGCTCCACCGAATTCGAAATTGACCTCTTCATCATCATCAGCACCAAAGGTATCAGTTTCATTAATCTTGGCATTTTCAGGCAATTCACCAACATTCTTCAATGTTCTGGCTTCATCAGAGTTGTACTTGTGGACAACATCACATTGGTCGTCCTGGAAATCTCTCAACGACACCAAAATAATATCACCTTGTCCCATCCACACCTTCTTTCTCAATTTTCCTCTAATGTGACCCATTCTTTTAATACCATCGAAACAACTTACTTCGATTCTACCATTACCTAACATTTTAGTGATTTGAGCATATTCTTGGCCCTCTTCTTTATAGATTAATTCTCTTTTTTGTCCACTGTTGACATTCTTTCCTCTTCTTCTATTTTTACCTCCTTTTCCTTTACCGGATGATTTACCCATTGTTGAATATAATGTGCTGTTAAATAAAAAAAAAAAAGTGTCGTTAAGATAACTTGTCAAAAAAAAAAAAAAATGTGATGAAAGAGTTAAAAATTTTTTTCATTGCTTTTAAGGTCACGTGAGAGGTTGGGAATAGGTTAAAACGAGATCTCGAATTTTTTCTTGCCTTTCTTTAACTATCTTCATCAACCATGGATTCGTTCGATGCTGCTAACCAATTGCTACAAATGCTCCGTAGCTTGTCGCCACAACTACAACATTTAAGTAAAGCAGTGTATTTTGCATTAAAAAATTCCGACAAAGAAGATTACTTATTGCCAACAATATTAGATGTGATAAACGACAAACAATTGCCTACAAGCATTAAAGCAAATATACTACAATTTGTTGACTTGTTAATAAATGAATCACTTAGCCTGGATAAGTATAAACAAGCATATGTACAGGGCTTGAAAGATAATTTGCCCTTGATTATAACTCAAGTAACCGACAACAAATCCAATTTATACAGCACTTATTTGAGTTTATTTAATATATCTCAACACTTTAAAATGGATTGTCATGGGTTTGTTTCCCAATTTGACTCCAATATGTTAACGGATAAAGATATTGATTTGATAAAGAGGAATGAAGAGTTTACCAAATCCGACATTAACGACGACGAGCCGTTGGTGCGAGCATGGAAAATACTCTTGCAATGCAAACATGAATGTCAATTTGAAAGAGCTAAACTATTAGAGCATTCAGAATACATCGATGATATTGTTGATGAAGATCTGTTGTTCAGTATTCGAGAGAAATCAAACCCTTCAACGACTTTGTTGTCCAAACGTCAGATTCTTGTCCGCATGGAGGATGATAGAGAAGCACACAAACGGTCGAAAGAGAATTTCTGGGTAGTCAATCGAGACAAAGAAAAGGGCAACCACATCACCGAAGACGAGTTTGTTAATCATTACTGGAACAAGTTCCAGCCGTTAAACGACCAAGAAAACAAAGAATTTCTCAACTCGTTGCAAGAATTGAATGTGATTGTGGAAAATAGCTATAAAGACAAGTACTAACTATTTAATATACAAAGCAATTCATTAATACCTCTTACTCCGTATGTAGCAGCAGTCTTTGTTTCCTCGTTTGATGACGATATTAAGGTTACTGTCAAAGTATTACCGATATCCTTCTTCAAACTGTTCACATACTCGTAGTTTGCTTCATCAATAGAGGTGAGCCCCCCACTGTAAAGTACAGCAGCAACTTCATGGTCATTTGAAGGAATATCATCCTTCATGGGCTGCTGGAACTCGTTTATATGGGTCACGACATACTTTTGATCGAGATTGGAGTTGTGGCATGAAAGTACAAGTCGAATGGCTTTCAAACTGATTTGGTCCTTTTGCACAATCACCAGGTTTCTCACCAAAGTGGCATGTACTCCATTGTGCTCAAATAACGTGTTGATGTGCTGGATTGTTTCACCCATTGTATCCAAAGATCTCTCTCGATCTTCAGAAAAAGATTTCCCAGCATGGAAACGAACGGTTGCATCTAAAGCTTCACAAAATGATCCTGGCAACCTTTCCACTTTTGACTCAACAAGCTTAACAATTTCTGGCATCCAGCTGTTCAACTCGTCTTTGTCTGCTAATGATATCCAATTTTTGGCACCAATGAGTTTAACAAAATTACCATTTTCCGCAATAAGACCAATTTGAGGGTATCTCTTGAACATAATGTCCAAATCCGACCTTTGCAAATAAGACAATAAGTAAACAAAAGTGTCTTGAGATTCTACCAAGTCGGACAATAATCTCACGAGCCCCGAAGGATCAATCACGTTAACCTTGCCAGATGTAGAGCCAGCACTATTGCCTCTCGAATTTGAAACCGCTGAAGAAATCTCTAATGCAAGAATAATCAACCTCTTACCATTCACACTACACCAGTCTTTGAATGCATTTTTTGTAAAAGGAACTAAGTTGCCACTCTTTTTATGATCGATCTTCCAAGAGTTCACAATTGAATTCAAGCAGCTGGTAACCCAATGTTTCGAATCATGCGTAAGAACAATTTGATTGCAGTTGTGCCAACGTAACTCTTTTTCACTAGTAGGCATTGTCAACAGGGTCTTGATGGTTTCCGAAAACTTTTTAATATCCCATGGGTTTATCAAAATTGCACCTTCTCCCTTACACAGTAACAAATTCGAAGATCCCGTGAATTCAGAAAGCATCAAGGGAGACTTTTTATCTTCAGTGGCAGTGATAAACTCATGACAGGTCAAGTTTAAGCCCTCTCTCATAGAACTAACCACAAAAACATCTGCCTCGCATAACAACGCCAAGTACTGATCAAAACCAATGTCTCGTTGCAATAAAACCACTGGCTGTGTAACCGAAATGTTCTCGGGCATCGAGTTGATTCTTGAAACAATCTTCATAATCTCCAGCTCGTAATCCGGATCTTGAGCTGACCCAATGCATATTTGAATTAATACTGTACTTTCAATGTATTCGGGGTTATCTGTCAAAAACATCTCGTAAGCCAAAAGTTTTTGCTTGATTCCTCTTAACTTGTCCAACTTGTCTCTGCTGACAATTAAATGCTGATCTTTCCATCTTTCCTTGATCAAGCTCCGCCATTCTGTGACTTGTTCTGTGTGGACATTTTCTCTCACGGAATAGGCATCTATACCAACGGGGATTGTGCTTGTCACGGTAAAGTTGCCCTGGTAATTGACTCCCAGTTCACTTGTATCGGCCAATAACAACCGATTACACGTTTGCAAAAAATGACGAACATATTCGTTGGTTTGGAATCCTATCGAGTTTGCGCCCAACATACCTTCCAACAACTGGTTTCTTTGAGCAAAACAACGGAAAACTTCTGAAGAAGGGAAAGACACATGCAAGAAAAACCCGATTTTTGCATTAGGCAACTTGTCGCGAACCATCTTGGGAACTAATAACAAGTGGTAGTCATGAATCCATACAGTTGTCTCTTCATCATTCACGTCGTTGTATGTTTCCACTATTTTATCTGCAATCAATTGGTTCATTAGCACATAGTGTCCCCACGAATGGTCTTCAAACGCTTTGGATTTAGGATCATCGGGAATCTGGTAATGTAATGTTGGCCACAAAATTTGTTTACAGAAAGATTTGTAATGCCCTTCAAACGTAACATCGTCTGGGAACACTGCTTCACAATCGTAGTCTGCCGACAATTTTTGCGATATTTCAGATTTAACTCGTAGCGACACATCGTCGCTTGGCATGGCAACAATACCCACCCATTTTGCTTTATCCATAATTCCTGAGTCTATTGAAACATTTACCGCCTTTGTTAAGGAGCCATTACCATTGTCAGGCGGAACAATCGTCCACGGGGCAACATCAAAAATGTTTTTTTCAGAAAGAAATTGTGATTCAACACCCGGTCTAGAGAACCCACCAAACGGGGCCAATCTGGATTTCCCATGCACCATATCGTGGAAATTTTGATCAAAATCATCTTCCAAACTCGAAGGCAAAATAACAGGGCTGCTATCAGCAGTACCATCCTCAGACAACAAAGAGGTGGCACTGCTGTTTCCATGAAAAGTGAATAACGCTTTACTAAATGAGCTGCGGCCCCGGTTCAAAGGAGGTGGTGCTAGTGGTTTCGCAACACGTGCCAAGTTGGGGGTCGAGTTTGCCAAGTTAACTTGTGATCTGCTAAATCCAGGAAGACCCATACCTTCGTTTGGCTTTTTGGAATCAACAACAGAACTTTCCATTTTGCTGATTTTTGATATTGGCTGGATAAACTGGTGTTCGGATTTGGCAGAGTTTCTTTTATTGTAAAAGAACCCTTCTGGGGTATCGGAACGTTCAAATTGCTTGTTATCTGGAATAGCAGCTGCGGGTCTAGGTTGCTTTGATAACGAAGGAAGAATAGACAATTGAGTCGATGATGCAGTTGTACTTGGTGTTGAAGTAGATTGAGCAGATGTTGCTGTATCCTGCGGAATGGATTGTACTTCCGCAGTATCAATCTCAAAATGAACTGTATATGGTAAGAATCTAGTCAAAGTGTTAGTAAAAATTCAATTTGAGGTATGTGCAACATAGACAAATTTACATACAATGATGCTATAATTACTGTCATTAGATCAATTGGTGTGGTTGAGAATCTGCTTCAAAAAAAAAAAAAGGGAGGGAGGTTAAGTTTTATATTATTTTTTTTTCCTTTGGCTGTCCTTCTGGGTATTGCTCTGCTACTACTACTACCCCCTAGTTGTGATCACAATAAGCAACCTACAAAGCGTTGTCACGGAATTGTTTCTCGCAGTTACTTTTATTATTTACCAAAACTGGAAGCCCCTTGGGATCTGAACTATACAAATACAAAAAAAAATAATAATAATAGGGTTACCACGTGATGTCTAGTCCATCACGCAATAGTGTCCATATCATCCGACGACATGTCAGATACGTCTTCGGCAAACTTAGAGGGTGGGGGATCTTGCTGTAAGGCTTTCTCGTCCGAGTTTTGTACGACAACCAAATTCCGGCTTTCCCTCTCGTTGTCACTACCATCAAAGTTTAATTCTATATTGTCTTTTACTTCTTGCTCGAAGTCATTGTCACTCTCGCTTTCACTTTCCAATTGGTTTATTGTAGGAAAGCTAAATGATATAGACTCGTTTTGTTTCTGCAATTCTTGTTCACGTCTGGCGTTTTCTTCCATTTGACGTTTGATGTTTTGCTCTTTGAGTTTTTCTGCATTTCGTACCGACACAATCACACTCTTGAATCCGTCCGATAAGGCATCGGAAAAATATTGTTTGACTTCTGCTGTTGGCTTGAGTGTGGAGTATGGTGAATAGTACATTTCTGCTTTCATGAACATGTTCTCCTCTCTTGCTTTCCGCCTATTCTCTAAATCTCTGTCTCTTTTAATCAAAAGTTGTTTTCTCATTCTTGCATATTCAACAATATCAAATTTGAAATCTTCACTCTTCCCATTGGTAGTCGGTATTGGTACTTCTGTGGTTTCGTTGGCTGATGAGTCAGGACTCAACTCTACCAATTCTTGCTCGAATTTCTGTCTCCATTCAATATCATCATATTCAATCAATTTGTATAAAGAGTTTTCTGTCATTCTTGATTCTTCAACTAATTTCATTCGCAATTTCTTTAAATCTGTTAGTGTTTCCATGTACTCCGGGGTCGATTGGTAGGTATAGTCTGGAGGTAGATCGGGTAAATAAGACGGGATATAGTCTGGTTTGACATTTAATCTGGGTACTAGCTCTGTGATTGACGATTGGTCAAAGAATGGACGTGATTGTTCTTTGATTGGTTCTTCGACCAACTGGTCTAACAATGAGGCTAGTTGCTTTCGGTACGTAAACTTCTTGCTTAGTTCAATTTCCCTTATTAGCTCATTTATTGAAATATGTTTTAGTTTTAACAATAGTTTGATATCAGATAAAGATGGCTGTTGCCTTCTCTGTATCCGTGTATACTTTGAAAGATCCGCTGAAAGTTCATTGACAAATTGTAATGTGAGTTCTGTTAGTTGGTCAAGAAATTGCTCCGTAAAAGTATAGTTTCTTGTCTCAAGCAAGGTTCCCACTATCCTTTCAAGTACCGTATCCATAATGTTTTGGTGAAGAGAATTGAAAGAAACATTTCAACTCAGCATGTTTTTTTTTTTGGTTACTTTTTTTTTTGGTCAAGTAGACACTCAACTACACTCTTTTGTTTATTTCTTCTACAAACAACAACAACAACCCACAGTCCATAGATTCCTAGCAAACTAGTTACCGCCTAATAAATACTCAATTGCACCTTGAACACTACCACCAGTTCTTCTCAAAGCTTCTACATTTCTATCAAAATCGTAAAATCCCATATCGTTCAATTGTCTCAATTGGTTTTCGTATCTTTCTTCTGGTGGTCTGTTGTCAGCTGGAGCAGCAGCAGCAGCAGGTGCAGCACCTCCAAACAATGCCAGAGGGTTAATTGGCGGGATTCCATTAGGAAACAAATTGGCAAATGGGTTAGCAGGGGTTGCTGTAGTCTCCCCGCTATTGCCACTTTCACCAGTAGTAGGGTTAGCACCTGGCGCAGGGAAGGCATTAGTTTGCTCCGCATTACCTCTTCCCATCTGCATCATACTTCTTAGCATTTCCGGGTTCGACATCATTTGTCTAAAGAATGGACTTTGTAACATTTGTCTGACCTCAGGACCCATAGCTCTCAATTGGGGATTTTGTTGGATCATAAAATCTAGCATTTGAGGGTCTGATAACATTGCTTGCATTTGTTGTTGGACAAGGGGATTCGACATCATCGAGTTCAATTGCTCAGGGTCCGGTATGTTGCTGTTCATGCCCCCATCTGGTCCAAACATAGATGCTGATGGCAATTGGGAATAGCCTGCATAACGTGCTCCAGTCAAGTCAGCTAGAGGGTTGAATGAACCTTGGCCCGCTGCTATGTTTGATGGAACTGAAGCATTAGCTGGAGTACTAGACAGTTGGTTAGCTGTTGACTGCTGTGGAGCTGCTGCAGTGGTAGCAGCACCAGTGGAAGTAGCAGCAGCAGCACTCTTAACCAAGTGTATAGTGTGTCCGTTTTGCACTTTGTAAGATGTAACAGTTTCGGTATCCTTCAACACCTTTCCTGAGTAAATCAATCTTTGACTACCAGCAGGTATGTCAGACTTTTCAGCGACCAACTCTTTTAACTGAGATACAGTGATCAGCGGATCAAATGTGACTTCGTATTTTTTATCACCCGACGACTTGATTGTAATAGTGATTGATTCAGACATTGTTGATTATTCGGTATAGAGTATTAAGAGTTTACATCGACAACACTGATTTTTTTTTTTTGCCATTCGGAAAATGTTGAATAGGGGCGGCGCACGTAAAATTTAAAAAAGAAAATGTCGCACAGTGTATTAACAGATATCTAATCCTATATAAATGAAGCTTCCTTTACAATACTTTTCTAAACTCAAGATTTAGGAAGTACTTCAACTCTCCAGCCACATGCAATACAGCTATAACCCTCTATACCATCTTCAAAAGTCTCTTTTCCTTTGCTTTGCATGAGGGTCCATTCACCCTTGGCAGGTATTTTTTTACATTTGTCATTTAAGCATCTAGCCTTTGTCTTTTTATACCTCAACCCACATGAATTACACAATTGTCCTTGTTTAATAGACCAGGATGGTCTCCAGCATGGTGATTGGTCTGACCCACACGATATGCATACCCTTGGTGCGTGATGATGATGGTGTTTTGGTGGTGATTTCAATAAATCCGATCTAGATTTTTTAGCAGATGGAGGTGATATTGGAATGAATTTGTGTGTAGAAATAGGTGGCTGTGGTTGTTGATGATGTAGCGTTTGTGGTGGTGGAGTCTGTTGTTGTTGTTGTGAAGGTGGGTGGTAAAATGCTGGGGCTTGTGGTGTGGTGTAAGAAGAAGAAAAATGTGAAACCGGAGGTGCTGGAACAGGCAAAAGTCCTTGCACTGGCAAGTGTGGTGGTGGTGGTGGGTGTTGTTTTTGGTGCAGCTGTAATGGAGGTGGGGGGAGTTGGCGCTCTTTCAATTGTAATAATGACTCGGCGGCCAACTCTAGATATTCGGGATAGTTTTTAACATCGTTCAAGTATGTTTTATTCAAATATGTATAATTCGATTCGTAGGGAAAATTTATTTTCTTTCCGTTTGCAATTGACAGTTGTTGGATTTTCGAACTTAGTTTGGAGTCAAAACTTGGTTTTGCATGGTCATTAAGGTAGTTGTATTGATTAAGGTGGAAATGCTTTGATTCTTTGGCAATTTTATCCAAAAGCCCGTACCTCCAATTTTCGTCATTGGGTTTGTATGTATCAAAATAATCTAATGAGACTGTTGGCACAATTGGCTTCAATTTCACTGGCTCTTTAGAAGTTATTGGTGGTAGATTTAATGCATCAGAAATACTTGGTAGTTTTATCTTTATGTTTTGGGGTGAGCTTATAGGTGATGTGACAGTCGCTATTGGTGATGACGATGGGGATAACGGACTGGAAAACTTTTTATTTGGAGAAAGCGATCTTGATCTTAAGTTGCTTGTTGGCTTAACTAAATTTGAAATTACCAACCTACTAGCTCTGGTGGGTGTAGCAGTTTCATATGGAGGAGATGGTGGTGCAGTTCTTGCTCTTTTAGTGCTGATATTCAAATCGTCGCTGTATGATCTCTTACAAGCAGCAACCCTTAAGGTTTTAGCTTCTTGGAATAACTCGAAACTTCGAGATCTAGTGTGTGAAGGGCCCATATGATGATTAAACATGGCTGACTGGACTAAACTCATATCGTTAATAGTATTACTGTGGTTATTTGGTAGCTTCGACAATGTTGACTACTTTTTTTTTTTAGGTTCTTCGGAGTTTGGTTGTAGGTTAAAGCGAATGAAAATAAGTGTTTATATCTTTGAGGATCAAACAAAAAAAATTTCGAAAAATTGGTTCTGGGGGGGGTTGGAATTGTGATTTGTCTTGATTAGGAATATTAATTAAATGCTTTTTTTGGTGGGAGGTAGTCTTCTTTTTTTTTTTTTAGGGAGTAAGAGGGGGGATGCGAGATTTCTATGATTAAACGAATGTAAGATAAGGGGGGGGGAATTTGTTGGAAAAAAAAAATTGAGATTGTAAATTGAAAATTTATCTTGCTATTTATATTAAAATGAAAAATGAAACTTCATGTTATTGCAAGCATTTTGATTGATCCAGAAATCAAGGTACGAGCAGGTAGAATTGTTCTTTTTTGATTTGGGCAAGCCACTTTTCTATCAGATCAAGCACCAAAATCAAAAAGAAAGTTTAAGATCGTGTAACTTACCTGATTCAGAGAGAAATTATCTAAATTAGGCTGTAATGACCAGCACGTATCACAAATTACTAAAGGAATAAGATTGTGGGTAGTGTAGACTAAATCAGACACAAAACAAGTATTTTTCTTTTTTTTTTTCGATCCTTCGAAATTTAGCCAGCACATGAACAAAAACACCCCAAAACAATTGGCTTTAGCTTTGCACCAGTGACACTTTTAGTCCATATTGTGTAGTGATCACAACCAGAACAGGCTTAAGGTTCTTTTAGGGCGAATGGTAACTGTCTATGACTACACTAAGTATACTACTGTTACACCAAGTGTGGGTAACAAAATCAAAAAAAAATTTTGTTTCCACCAAACGAGAGCAGATCAAATGCGAGTGGGCTGGCTAGAAAATGTACATGCTGGGTGTATTTTTAGTTTTCATGTTTATTATCAGGGTCTTTCTACGTAGTTACATAAACTAGCAAACTTCTTTTGCTTAACCCTTGTGTTCTCTAACTTCGTCTTCAGCTTTATGCTCGAGGTTTTGTCCGGCAATGCCTCCAGCAACACCACCAACAATGTGACCAACACCACCAAGATGCAATTTATCAGCAACTTTGTTACCTCCAATTGATCCGACAACTGAGGATGCGATATCTTTAGCCATGTTTCCTTTATCTGACATTGTTTAGTTTTGTTTTGATTGTAGTGGTTAGGTAAAAGTGGAAATGTGGAGTCAGAGATTCAAGCTACTATTTATATTACTCCTCTCAGAAATTTAAGATTGCTATCAATTTCAGTTGTAGATTATGTGCAGGAATACACATGTGTGCCAATCGATGAATGTGAAAGACACAATTGTGCTTACAAGAAAGCGAATAAAGGACTAAAGTTGTGTATCACGGTAGTTTTGAGTTGTAAAAGCGTTGTATGGAATTTGGTGATGATGATAATGAGAAAAATACAACGAAAAAAAAAAAAAATTTGACCTCGAGTGAATCATCACGATCCATTAACTAGCCACAATGAATCAAGACCCAAGTAAGTAGGCGAATGAATTATCAATCATTGAGAATTGTATTAACTAACATCCTATAGCACAACAACTAGAGCCGTTTCTCAAACGATTTCTTGCATCGTTAGATTTACTGTACACACAGCCAACATCACAACCATTCCCCAACGTTGAATCGTATGCCACTCAGTTAGGATCAAACTTAAAGCGGTCAAGTGCAATTATAGTGAACGGCCAGCCTATTATACCGAGCCCACAAGAAGACTGTAAGTTACAATTCCAAAAGAAATGGTTACAAACTCCGTTATCGTCACACCAATTGACAAGTTACGATGGGCATTTAATTCCAGGCACGGGGACCTTTGTCGTTCATTTTTCAGCAAAAGTAAGATTTGATCAAAGTGGAAGGAACCGGTTAGGTGAATCTGCCGACTTGTTTCAGGAGAATAATTCAATTGTTTCCAAAACCAATCAAAGACCTATTTGGGGTTCGTGGTTTGGAGTCGACGTCAATTTGGTTGTTGACGAAAACGTTATGCAAGATGGAGAGATTATAAATAGTATGGATTATAGATTTACCTATGTACCTAACGATAGCATTATAAAAGTATAAAGAATACAATTAGATCTTATTGTTGGCAACAAATTCGTTTAGCAATGTACCTAAGTAAATGTCAGAATATGGTGTTGGTACTTGTTCAGTAGAGAAATTCAACTCTTTTAATGCCCAGATGATATTTGGCGTGATAAAACTATAAAACACAAGGTTGACAGGCGAATCTACCTCATCGTTGATTTCCACACTCTGAATAACATTGGGTACTGGGAAATTAACTACGGCACGATGCAACGTATCGTCGCCATCAGCCCCAAAGTCATCATGAGTGACATAACCTTTGGGGAGTTTTTCCTGCATCTCAAAGTGAGCTTGGTGGGGGGAAGTACTCAAGTCCTGGACTTGCAAATCGTATTGATGAGGTGGTTTCAATCGAGAGGCACTGATATAGTCGGCGTCATTTAGTTTTGCTGCTACTTTAGTGGCAACTGATTTTGGCACTGTAATATTGACCCATATGTTTTCAAAGGGCGAGACAATAAATTTGGAGTCAATAGTATATGGCCCCTTGTACAAGTCGTACCTGATTGAGCCAGTATTGATAATTGTAATTCGCTCTTCATGTTTGGATTTCGGTAATGTTTTGAGAATTTTCAGAGCCAACAAATTGAAAATGCTTTTGGGGTGATCGATGGGAACGTAATCAACATAATAGTTTGTCTTGACATAGCCTATCAAGGTATCTAACTTGAGCTCTTTGCGTGTTTCTCGAATCAACTTGGAAACCAGTTTCCCCTTGGCAGTATCAAACTCTTTATCTAAATTGGTGTGGTACTTAAATGAGTCGGTATTGAAATCAATATACGATCTCGAAAATCTTTGTCTAACAGGAAGGTTTAGATCCGCTTTATCTAAATTAACACTTGTCCAGCCAACGGTCTCACAATATCTTCCGCTCTGTAATCCTGTAGACAAACTGTCAAACACGGTAAAGTCTCGAATATGACTGTGTCCACCAAAATACTGAATTATCGTATCAGGGAAAAACTGACGCAAGTATTGGTGAACCTGGTAAAACTCTCCCCAGTTATGGGAAATGGGTGTGTGACCCACAATTATAATCAAATCGACTTCATGTTTTAATGCCTCCTGAAACCACGGCTCGTGTATGGTTTCTGCCATTGGCGTCACTCTAGTACCACTATTAAACCTCTTGAAATCGAATAAAAACCCAAAAGCCAAAACTCTAATCCCTCTAATCGGTGTTGTAAAATACTTGTACTTCAGCCCCAAGGGAACAAACAGGCCATTGTCTAGTCTGATATCCACATTTGAACAAACATACTTATCCTGAAAATGGTTAACCACAGTTTCGTATTCCTGTTTTGAGTTTTCCCAAAGATACAACTCGTGGTTTCCGATAGTTAGCAAATCATAGTCTTGTTTGATGAAAATAGGGGTTGATTTTAGGCCATTGGGGCTGGTGATATCTGATAGGCCATTACCATCGTGGCGATCACCGCTGTCTATAAGTAAAAGATCTTGGTTCCGGCTATGGGCAATTCTCCGCAAGTGTGTAGTAAACGAAATGAAATCTCCCCAATTGGCATGGTAAAGAGGTTGGTTGATGTGTCCAGAGTACCAACCGTGGGTATCGGTGGTATGAACAAAATTTATATCGTTCCATGTCAAGTTACGATGTGGAAATGACGCATAACAGCCACTAAACAAAACCACAGCAAGAATTAACAACATTATTGAAAGAGTATGCAATTAATGTACATTTATTTACGTTGGTTTTTCTATTTTCACTAAAACTATTTTTTTTTTTGTAGTGCGAATAAAACTTACAAACCTTGTTGAGCTCTTCTTCTGTCTCTTTCTTCAGAAATAGACAATTTGATACCTTTACCCTTTGGTAATGAGACCCATGGTTTACCGGCTTCAGTACCAATAACGAAAACGTTAGACAATCTGGTAACGAAAGTGTTTTCCAAAGCATCTTTGATGTGGACCAAATCGAAACCTCCTTCGTGTTTTTCTCTGTGGACAATAACACCAACTCTAC
>OKKB01000172.1_pt1 | contig 36665 bp, 18 predicted proteins | sample 1613931 | NCBI WGS metagenome assembly OKKB01 (sample SAMN04436893, study PRJEB24849) | human gut metagenome | biome: human gut; feature: NICU; material: stool | host: Homo sapiens | place: USA: Saint Louis, MO | collected 2012-02-08
TTGCTGGAACCTATCAAACGATCCAGTAGATGAGATTGGCAAGTATTGGGAGTACTAGGCAAGATATAATCATCAATGGGTTGTTTCAATAAAAATGTTATACTATTAATTAGTCAGACACTACAGGTTTGATGAGGCAAAAGAACATTTAAACTGCCAATTATTAAAGTTTAGCTCATACGTTTTGGCTGAGCTAAGAGTGTAACTTAGTGGACATAGAAAAGAGAATTAACACTGCAAATTAATTTGTGTGGCGTCAACAAATAAATTATCCACCTGTCACGAGATCAGTGTAGTTTGTAAATGTATTTTCTTGGTATTCATTGTGCCGAGCTTAAAAGAGCATATTTTGTGGGGATAATGTAATCACCCTATAACTCATTCAATATCAATGTAGATAGTAGTTTATTCAATATATACCCATAGATAAGGGCCGTTAAAATGCCGTGAAGAATATAAAAGCCTTCATACCAAGAAAAAATGAATAATAATTTGAAATTTCAAACTATTATCAAATATTTATAATATTAATTTTTATTGTGGGCTAAAAATTGAGTTAAAGTGCCACAAATTGACATCTTTCATTGATAGATAGGAGAAAAAAAAAACTTTTTTATTTTTAATCACCCCTGGGAACTGAAAACATGTCAATTACTGTGGATGCATAATTCTTTGTATATTGTTGAATTAATTAACTTAATAGAAAATAGGTTCATATTTTTTTTCTTTCAACAAATTGTTTTGTTTTTTCATCTAAAGTAGAAAATAAAATGAAATCAACTCTTCCAATGAAACTCAAGAAAAAAAATATAATAAAGGGTAATTGCAGCATAATTGCAAAAAAAAAATACAGAGCCCTTCGATTATTATTTCTTTCTTAATTCCCAGATGATATGCAAGATAGCAAACAAAGGCATAATCAACAATAAGTGTGAGAGCGGGGTGGAAAAGGGGGAGTAGGCTCAGACGTAGATAGTGGCATAGACGACTTAGAGGATAATTGAAGGGAGCGGCATCAAAAAAATTGAAACACAAGTTGATGTGTTGAGTTTGTGTGATTTTTTTTTGCTCTAGTTTTTTTGCAATTTCTTATCGCAATTTGTATATCCACAGTTAAATATCACACAACCAACAAAAAATTTATTAATCAATATTTACAAACCGTTGTTACTAAAATCAGAACAATCGTTGGAATGATAAACATATTATACACATTTATCCAACATTGCTTTTACTATTTGGACATTATTTCCAATTAAATCATTATACTTTTTTTAAAAAAAACAAAAATTGATGCCATATCGCCTCATTAATGTGAAAAATATTTCGTTGCCTATAAATTGGCAACCACATTCCTGATATACTACTAATTATGGTTTTATTTTTTATTTCTTGTTTGAAAAACATTGTTCTTATTGTTACTTCAGCCCCTTAAGTTTTCTACAACTGAATTAAATATCACCATTTTGTAATTTTATAACCAAATGGTATCTTCAGACTTTGAAAATGAAAAACAACCAGATGTTGTTCAAGTTCTAACCGATGAAAAAAATATTTCCTTGGACGATAAATATGACTATGAAGACCCTAAGAACTACAGTACAAACTATGTTGATGACTACAATCCCAAAGGGTTAAGGAGACCAACTCCACAAGAATCTAAATCTTTGAGAAGAGTTATTGGTAACATAAGATACAGTACATTTATGCTTTGTATTTGTGAATTTGCTGAACGTGCTTCATATTATTCTACCACTGGTATTCTTACTAATTATATTCAAAGAAGAATTGATCCTGACTCACCACATGGTTGGGGTGCACCACCACCAGGAAGTCCAGATGCTTCAGCTGGTGCTTTGGGTAAAGGTTTACAAGCTGCCAGTGCCTTGACCAATCTTTTAACATTTTTAGCTTATGTATTCCCTTTAATTGGTGGTTATTTAGGTGATAGCACAATTGGAAGATGGAAAGCTATTCAGTGGGGGGTATTTTTTGGATTTGTTGGCCATTTGTTTTTCATTTTTGCTAGTATCCCACAGGCAATTGAAAATGCCAATGCTGGGTTGGGATTATGTGTTATTGCAATTATAACTTTGTCAGCAGGACTGGGATTAATGAAGCCTAACTTGTTACCTCTTGTTTTAGATCAATACCCTGAAGAAAGAGATATGGTAAAAGTGTTGCCAACAGGTGAACTGATTATTTTGGATAGAGAGAAAAGTTTGAGTAGAATCACAAACGTATTTTATCTTGCAATTAATATTGGTGCCTTTTTGCAAATTGCTACTTCGTATTGTGAAAGAAGAGTTGGGTTTTGGCTTGCATTCTTTGTTCCTATGATATTGTACATAATTGTACCAATTTTCTTATTTATTGTGAAACCTAAACTTAAGATTAAGCCACCACAAGGTCAAGTCATGACCAATGTCGTCAAGATTTTAGCAGTTTTGTTTTCTGGAAATTTCATCAAGAGATTGTGGAATGGAACATTTTGGGATCATGCAAGACCTTCACATATGGAAGCCAGAGGGACTATTTACTACAATAGTAAAAAGAAAAGTGCCATTACTTGGTCTGACCAATGGATATTAGATATCAAGCAAACATTTGATTCCTGCAAAATTTTTCTTTACTATATTATTTTCAATTTGGCCGATAGTGGATTAGGATCAGTAGAAACTTCCTTAATTGGTGCTATGAAATTAGACGGAGTTCCAAATGATCTTTTTAATAATTTTAATCCATTGACTATTATCATTTTGATTCCGATCCTTGAATACGGACTCTACCCATTGTTGAACAAATTCAAGATTGGCTTTAAACCAATATGGAGAATCTGTTTTGGATTTGTTGTTTGTTCCTTTTCACAAATTGCCGGGTTTGTTTTACAAAAACAAGTTTATGAGCAAGTATGTAAATTATCAGAGGTTTTTTTTACACTCATTGTATAGTTCTTTTCAAGATTCCGTTGATTACTAACATCCTTATTTTAGTCTCCATGTGGATACTACGCTACCAACTGTGATAGTCCAGCTCCAATCACTGCCTGGAAAGCTTCATCTCTTTTCATATTAGCTGCCGCTGGTGAATGTTGGGCTTATACCACTGCTTATGAATTGGCATATACCAGATCACCTCCAGCATTGAAAAGTCTCGTATATGCCTTATTTTTAGTAATGTCTGCTTTCTCCGCTGCATTGAGTCTTGCCATAACTCCAGCTTTAAAAGACCCTAATTTACATTGGGTATTCCTTGCAATTGGTCTTGCTGGATTCCTTTGTGCCATTGTTATGTTGGCTCAATTCTGGAATTTGGATAAATGGATGGAAAATGAAACAAATGAAAGAGAAAGATTGGATAGAGAAGAAGAAGAGGAAGCCAACAGAGGAATCCACGATGTTGATCATCCAATTGAAGCAATTGTATCTATCAAGTCATGATTATATATTTATATATAAGATTACATTACTCTTTCGAATTAATGACATTTGCAAACATACATCTTATCTCTAATTAGTTTATGTGAAAAATAATCTAGTATACTCTGCTTTTCATTTGTATGAGAAGAATCTCTTAATGGCATCGTTTATCCAATGAAGTAGGCAACAAGAAATGTAAACTCAATCTATCTGACAATTTATCTTTAAAAAAATGCTTTTTATTAAATCAAATTCAAAAAATGCCAACCATTTTTAGTGTCTGCTATAGTCTATAAAGTTGTTAATAACGATCATTTCTTTTTATTACCCTTTTTCGATGCTGGTTTCTTATTATTTGATTTTCCACTTTTATTGCTGTCACCAGAACCACCTGGCAAAACTAATTTAACTTTTCCAACAGTGAAAATACCAACAATATCATTTGTTTTAAAGTTGTTAATAAACTCCCTTTCTTGTGGCCAGTCCAAATCCACATCACGGGAAGAACTGTCCATTTTTCTATTCACAAAATAATTGATAGAGTCACCAATACATTTACCTTTCTTGCCAGATCCAGGCTGTATTTTCACTTTGTATTTGAATTTTTGTAATGCCGACCAAGGTGCAAAAACTGGAACAAGCCCAACAATTGTATCTTTTGTCGATGGTTTAGCAGTAAACGAATCCAAAATCTCCAAGTAATTTACAATGTGTGATTCATTGTTAGTCTCTTCATCATTATTGTCATCACCCAAGAGATACTTTTGCAATTCTCTTTCTTTTTGTTTCTTTTTTCTTTCCAAAATCACTTCCTTTTGTTGTTGTTTCTTTACTAATTCTGACTTTTCCAGGTTTTCAATTTGAGTTTTGCTCAATCTTTCCTCCACCTGCTTAAGTGTACCAAGCGCATCCATCCTCAATTTTCTTTCCTCTTCATCTTGATTTCTGTATTTTGCAGCAATTTTTTTGAGTTTCGATCTTTTACCCCTGGGTAATTGTTGGACTATTACCGGCTTTTCCTCACCATTGGCATCAACAGAAACAGTATCAGTGTCTGGACTATCAGCATCTTCACCACCATCATCTTCATTATCGTCACTTTCAGATGATTCATCAACGCGTTGTTCCTGAGCTGTATTTTCTTTTGCACTTGCTTTTTGAGCCAATCTAATTTCCTCTAGCTCCTTCTTTTTATTATCAACAACTATTGCGAATCCATGTTCTAACTCTCTTTTGGTCCTAATTTCACCATAACGTTTAGTCGATTCATCATCAAGCAAACAATAGAATCCAAAACCCATGATTAACTGAGCTGGGGGTAAATATTCCTTTTGAACGAGATAATTAAACTCACCTTCTGGGACAATTGACCCATCAAAATCACGTTTTGAAATTTCTGTTCCATGGAGCACCCATGCTGAAGTGGTGACTTTCCCATTCCAAGCTGAGGAAGCCGACATCGCAAAGATACCTGCCTGCATAAGTGTTGATGGTGGTAATGCTTCTCCCTTCAACGGGTTTTTGATAAACACCTTCAATGAACCTTCCATATCAGCACTAACAATTGAGTCATTGTCACTAAAATGCCTATAATAAATCATATCAGTTTGTGACGCGTCTTTCCCTGCCAAACACAAGTATCCCTCAGAAGAAACAAACCAAAAGAATTTTTCAAACCAATACTTGGGTCTGATTTCTTTTAATGTATCATTTTCTTGTTTAAGGCTTCTTGTCAAATCCTGAGTTATTTTTCTTTCTGCATTCTTAAGGGCCATACTTGTGCTATTTTCAACTTTTACTTGCTTGGTTTCTGCAGTCTTTTTAGAATCGAAATAACTCCTTGCATTGGCAAATGCACTCTGAGATAAATCAATCCAAGTAGGAATAGTTTTTCTTTTGGGTTTCTCTTTGGTATTCGTTTTTCTTTGAGTACGTTTTACAGGAATCTTATCCTCATCGTTATCACTTTCTGATTCTGAGCTTGATTCAGACTCAGACTCAGTTTCTGTTTCGGATCCAGTTTCTGTAGCACTAGCTGATTCCGTAATTTCTTCATAATCGTCAAAATCCTCTAATAAAACTTTTATTTTGTTTTCCTTCAAGTTTAACGGTAATTGAATATGTTGAGCTAATTCGTTCTTCTTTTTCTGTTCGAGGGATATAACAGTTTCAATATTAGTCCAATCCATTTGTTGATCAATAAACAGTTGAACGTAACTACGACATTCTTCCACCAATTCAGAATGATATTGAATCAACTCTCCCTTTTTAGCATTTAATCTCTGCTGAGCAACTAAAGAATCAATTTGTTTATCACGTTCACTTCGTGCCTTTTCGAGTCTCTTTGCGGCATTTTCCTTTTGCTGTTCAATCTTCATAGAGAACTTTGTTGATTCAATATTTGAAAAAAACTTGTCCAAAGTCTTATTATAACCCGAAACCGAGATGAATTTTATTCCTTCCTGGTTTGGTTTATAGGGTTCGAATGGATGGAATTCATCGTAAATGTACTCCAAGTCTGACTTTTCACTAACTTTGTTGTTCTTCTTGGCCACAATGTACCCTTCAGTGGCAATTTCCCCATTTATTAAATCAATGTACTTATCTTCACATACGCCTAAAGCATTGACCACTCGTTGAAGAGCTTCTTGGTTCTTCTCGAAACTCAAACAGCTTTGGCTTGGATCAATACCCAGTTCAAAAAACCATTTTTGAATCAATTCTCCAGATAAATGACTGGCATTAATGAATGCTAATTTGTGGATAGAAAAGACTTTTGCCTTTTTATTATCGCTGTTTTGACTTAATTTCAATTTGTGGGTTTGAATCCACGATTCAACTTCATCCAAGTCATACAGTCTTTTTTCATAATGGAAATCTTGTTGAAATAATGACTTGTCAAACATTTTGTACTCTTCATTCACTGCATACCTATCATTCTCTTGTTTGGCAGAAACCAATCTTTGCAAGGCTAAAATTCTTTGGGATTCATCCAATAATAAGATATTACCTGCACTAAAGAACTCTAAAACCAAATAGTATTTCCCATCGCTAAACTCCAAAACTAAGATTCTATCATTGGAAATTTGTTTAATACCAGATAATCTTCTTGTTTTCAAATGCTTTCTTAATTTGGTCACAAAATTAGTTGGTTGTTGTGTTGTTGGTCTTTCAAAATCAGTAAGGTGAATTCTGTTACCATACTCTAAGACTACTACCTTCTTCGAGTCAGGAATAGAAAACTTGAACAAGTATTGTCGAGAATTACTGGCAACATTGTAGATATTCTGTAATCTATAATTAGATAACTCCTTGGATAACTCTGAAGTGAGTATTTGTAAATCTAAACCAGTGATACGTTGCTTCATTCAACCAAAATAGTATATAATTATGTGAATGTGTAATAGGATGAGATGGTTTCAATATTTCTTAGACTCCAGAATAACCAAGGTTGGTATGGTACAATCTAGAACAAAACGTCGTGTGAAGTAAAATTGAATAATCTAACCGAAAATTTTTTTTTTTCTGTTGCTCATAGTGTTGCTTTCTTTAGTTTAGTTTGCGGTTGAGAGGCACAGCTACCAATTTCTATTTCAATACTTCAAATTAGGGATAATGGGACAATGTGGGGATGTAAACCACCCAACCTCCTTGACAAATAGTTAATACATGAATTTGCATATCCCTTGAAATATACCAACAATATATAAGTTTGGAAAGTTGTTGTTGGTTTTTTTTTTTGCTTCCAAAGGTAAAACTATTTCCAATCTTTATCAAAATACATCAGACTAGGTTTAGCGATGTCCACTACTGTTTTTGTTGCTGGTGCCGGCGGATACATTGGAAAACATATTGTATCTCAATTACTTTCAAAGGGTTATACCGTTATTGGATCTGTTAGAAATGATGAAAAGGGAGAACGTCTTGTATCCTTGTTTGAAAATGATAATTTTACCTACGTAGTAGTTGAGGAAGCGGAGGCTAAAGGTGCATTTGACAAGCCGTTGAAGGATCACCCACATATTAAAGTCTTTATTGACACAGCAAGTCCTTTACCAATTGGAGTCAATTACGAAAAGCAGTTGATTAGACGTACTTCAAAAGGAATCAAGTACATTTTGAGCTCAATTAAAGACCACGGACCCAATATTACAAAGGTAGTGGTTACCAGTTCAATTGCCTCGTGTATGAATGAAAAACAAAGTCATGATCCCAATTTTGTTGTTGATGAAAGTAAATGGAATCCAGATAAACATAGTGTTGGTAAAAATAATCCCACGTCGGCCTACTTTTATGCAAAGGCATCTGCTGAACATGAAGCCTGGGACTTCATGAAAAAGAAAACACATTTCACACTTGCAACAATTCTTCCTGGTTATACATTTGGTCCACAATGTTTTGATGAAGATGTTTCCGATCTTCTTGAAACCTCTGTTGAGATTGTCACGAAAATATTTGAATTAAATAAGAATGACCCTATCCCCAAAGAGCTGGGATTATTTGTTGATGTCAGAGATGTTGCTGCTGCACATATACGGGCATTCGAGCTAAACGAAGCTCAAAATAAACGTTTGATGTTAGTCTCAGAACCCTTTTCAGCTCAGGAAATTGTTGATATTTTACACGAAATGTATCCCGCGGTTCAATTGCCACTCGGTCACCCTGGAGACAAACCTAATTACAAATTCAACAATATCGAAACCAAAAAAATTTTAAATACTGACTTCCGCTCTTTAAGATCAAGCATAAAGGATGATTATGACCAATATTTAAGGACTCATGGTATTATATCTTAGTTTTATGAATTGTGTAAGTATTGTATACCATTTAATCTACAAATTGAAAAATGCTCTTTGTCTTATTGTTTCTGGAACCGATTAGATACAATCAAAAAAAAAAAAAAAGAAAGATTAGACCTCCCAAAATCAATCAAAGAAAAGCACACTGTGACGACATACAGAAACTCTATACGTACACTTCTTACAACAGACTATAACTTTAAACCATGCCAAGCTTAGATGACATATTGAAACCAGTGGCAGAAGCTGTGAAAAACGGCAAAAAAGTTACATTTTTTAATGGTGCTGGGATTTCGACAGGTGCAGGGATACCAGATTTCAGAAGCCCCGATACGGGTCTTTATGCAAACTTGGCCAAGTTGAATCTTCCATTTGCTGAGGCGGTGTTTGATATTGATTTTTTTAAAGAAAATCCGAAACCGTTTTACACATTAGCAGAAGAATTATATCCCGGTAATTTTGCTCCAACAAAATTTCATCATTTCATCAAGTTGTTACAAGACCAAGGTTCCTTGAAACGTGTCTATACCCAAAACATTGACACTTTAGAAAGGTTAGCAGGAGTTGAAGACAAATATATTGTTGAGGCCCATGGGTCATTTGCCTCTAATCACTGTGTTGACTGTCACAAAGAAATGACTACAGAAACTTTGAAAACATACATGAAGGACAAGAAGATCCCCAGTTGTCAACATTGTGAAGGTTATGTCAAACCAGATATTGTATTTTTTGGAGAAGGTTTACCAGTCAAATTTTTTGATTTGTGGGAGGATGACTGCGAGGATGTAGAGGTCGCCATTGTGGCAGGTACTTCTTTAACTGTGTTCCCATTTGCTTCACTACCAGGTGAAGTGAACAAGAAATGTTTACGGGTGTTGGTGAATAAGGAGAAAGTTGGTACTTTCAAACATGAACCCAGAAAGTCTGACATAATTGCTTTACATGATTGTGATATTGTAGCCGAAAAGTTATGTACCCTATTAGGATTGGATGACAAATTAAATGAAGTCTACGAAAAGGAAAAAATTAAATACAGTAAAGCAGAAACAAAGGAGACCAAGATGCATGAAATTGAAGATAAATTAAAAGAAGAGGCACATTTGAAAGAAGATAAACATACCACTAAAGTGGACAAGAAAGAGAAGCAAAATGACGCTAACGACAAAGAATTGGAACAATTGATAGATAAATTAAAAATTTAAACTGTCTCAACAAAAATATAATATACATTTTCAAGAAAGAATAAAACATGAGAAATACAAACAGAAAATATATTTTGGTTGCAAAGATTTTCTTTTATACCCTCTAGGGTAGTTGTTGAAATGGCTTTAGCATCACAATTATCAGTTACTGACGATAGTGCATACGGGTTTATTACAATAAATGCCGAGATAGTCTCAAAGAAACGCAAATTGGCTCAAAATGACGACAGGTTTGAGGTAGTAATGTCAGTATATTCACCAAAAGCCGACTCCATGGATGTGGGTGTTTCTGTTCTAAAATTGAAGACTCTAGAACTCACTCTAATGAGTTTTTGTGACTCCCTGACGTTTGTGAGAACAGTTAATCAAATACAGGTATACGAACCAACTAGTATTATTTTACCTGAGGCTCAGTCACACTCTCAAATTGAGAAACTAAAATACATTATACATTCAAATATATCAGATAAAGTGAGAGAACGTTTTATGAAGGCAAAAGTTTTCAATGCTTTTGATGGGATGAATAGCCTAAAGCTATATACCGATATCAATGAATCCACTTTAGGACAAGTAATTTCTAACAGAAAATTGTCTTTGGCTGCTGCAAATGCATGCATCGACTATTGTGTTTCGACAAAGATGTTTCGGGTAACAAATAAGATTAGATTGAAGTACTGTATGTGTGAGAATACAATGTTGATTGATACATGTACGGTTCGAGATTTAGAGTTGGTTGATAGTTTGTCAGAAACAGGTACAACTTTGTATTCGTTTCTTAATTGTTGTCTAACAAAAATGGGTATGCGGATATTGAGAACATCAATCTTACAACCATCAACCCACGAGAATAGCATTATACTACGCTCAGAGTCTGTACAGGAGCTAATCAATGATGAAGATGCACTCATTAGTATCAGATCTCTGTTAAAACATACTTGTGATTTGGAAAAGGTTTTCAGCACGTTTTTAGAACCTCGAGGTTTGTTGAGCCAGGAGCAAGAGATAAACAATATCATTTTACTAAAGACTGTATTGCAAAATACATTTGTTATAAGGAAGAGCATACAGAATGTGTCTAGTCATTTGTTAGTACAAGTGAAACAAATTCTTGAGCATGAAAATGTCCAGCACTTGCTAGCGATAATCAATGAATACATCCGCAATGATTGTCAGTGGGCAAATAACAGCACAGAGCTTGCCAATCAAAGAGCAAACGCTGTAAAGTCAGGGGTCAATGGTTTATTGGATGTATCTAGAAGAATCCGGGAGACTTTGTTGGAAGAAGTTTCCGAATTGGTGGCCAAACTTTCAGAAGAGTTGGAAATATTCATGGAATATAGGTTTGAAATATCTAGAGGATTTTTCATCAAAATTAAAGGGAATAACACTGATATCAACTCGTTACCAGAAGTTTTGATTAATAGAGTGAAGAAGAGAAAAACCATTGAATGCACAACAATTGAATTGATGAAGCAAAGCTCAAGATACAACGACATTGTTTCTGAAATCACCACTTTGAATAGTACAATCATACACGATATGTACACTAGCATCAACAGCTACACACCAATACTATTAATGGTTTCTGAAGCAATTGGGACTTTAGATCTTTTATGTTCTTTTGCCTACTTCACCAGTTTGCAAAAAGACTCTTATACCTGTCCAGAATTTGCAAAAGAGGTTACTATAATGCGATCACTACACCCCATTCTCGGAGGCAACAATTCTAACTTTGTAGCAAATAATTATTCGTGCAACCATGAGTTATCTCGCATTCATGTCATTACTGGAGCAAACATGAGTGGCAAGTCAGTTTACTTGCGTCAAATTGCATACTTGGTGATTATGGCACAGATGGGTTGCTTTGTCCCTGCAGAATATGCTAGAATGAGAATTTTCAATAGTTTGTACTCACGAATATCCTCCGATAATGTTGATATAAATGCTTCCCTGTTTTCAAAAGAGATGAGCGAAACCGCTGTTATTCTAAATGATCTGGATGGGGACAGTTTAATATTGATTGATGAGCTAGGAAGAGGGTCTAGCTTGACTGATGGCTTTTCGATATGTCTAGCCATTTTGGAGGATTTGATATGCAAAGAAGCAACAGTTATAACAACGACACACTTTAGAGATATAGCACAAGTTCTTGCCAATAAATCATGTGTCGTGACTGCCCATATGCAAACAGTGGAAACCAACGGGCAATTAGAGATGAAGTATAATTTGGTATTAGGGCGTAATGACATTGTTGGGTATGGAATTCGATTCGCCGAAGTTTCAAACTTGTTACCACAAGAACTAATTGAAGACTCAAAGGTAGTTGCCAACATTTTGAGATCTCGAAAACCTGTCCATGGAGATAAAGAGTTGAAGCTATTATCACGAAGGAGAAAACTAGTGTTGGAATTGTATTTTGCTTTGAACTATATTTCCAAATTGAATTGTGACATGAACTATAAAATGCAGCTATTGCAAACCCTACAGTCAAAATTTGTTGAAGAAATAAATATCACACCTAATACTGAATAGCTATTTTTTGATATATAATCTATAGAAGAATCTCATATTTTCTAATTTCATAGGATAATCCACTTCTTTCTGATTTATACGATACCAAGAACTATCGCTTTGGCTTATAATTTCCCAGGAACCGTTATTCAGACCCGGTTTTCCAACAAGAATTGTATCAATTAAAAATTGTACAGGGAAGTTTTTATCACCTATCTTTATATGGGAATAAGAGCCAGCACTTTCTGCAATCAATAGCAAACTTCCTTGTCGACAGTTACTGTTCAATAATTGTAGAAACTTGATGGTTTCCTTTCTTTTTTCTGCAAACAATTCATTGGTTGTGAATAGTAACGTTATCAAATCCAACGATTCTAAGTTTAATGATTCAGGGGAAGAAGTTAAGATGTCATTGCAAATGAATTGGGAATTTAATTTTTCAGAATGATAAACCCAACTGTCCTTCATGTATGTTGTGAGATTACTAACCACTTTTGACCAATCGGCGATATCAATTAATTTGATATTTAATTGTGAAGGTGAATTAGGATGATACTCTTTCAATCGACAAAAAACAGATCCCAAGGCAACCAACTCAGAAGAGGCACCACCTCCAACACATAGCACATTTCTGACTGTTTCTGGGTCTTCTAATAGAGTTTTGATGGGTTCCAATGATGCTAGAACAGAACTATAAGCCAATGCTCTGGCAGGCGACCATCTGCATGCATAGGCAAATCTGTTATCGTCATTATTGAATGCTGCTAGATAATCGCGATTGTATAGATCACCCTTGACAACTTGAATATGTTCCTGTAAATCGGGACTTTCTAAAACATGTTTAAAACAAACTTCAAATAAATCAATGATTTTCTGTGGCTCCATACAATCCTCTGTAGTGAAAGGGAAAAGGTCTATACCATCACTACCATTGTCTGGGGTTGACTTGGTTTCATTATGACGTCTAGGCTTTCTACTCATATTGAAGTAGATTTAGTGCAAAGCCCTAAACAAACGCAAAAATAAAAATAAAAATGTTTGTACTTCTTTACGATGCTCTTCTCAGTCTCAGTCTCAGTCCAGGACACACACGCATGGATCTAGTAAATTCTCGCGACTATAAAAAACAGTCAGTGAAAAATTTTTTTTTTAATTCTTTTTACTTTCTCTTTTTCTCTTCTTTAACTAATTTATGATCAATCTGTGTTAAGGTGGACTCTCAGCTGGGAATTTAGAGTAAACTGGTTATTTTTAATAGCTGGTTCTTTATTTTCCTCTGTAGAATGTTTTCCTTAGCAGATCGGCGCTAGCGAAGCAAGCCTGATGTTCAATTTCTTTCTAAGTTCCTCAACAATTTTCCTTATTCACTGTTTTAACGTTTATTCAAAATTTGTTTTCAGCTGGTCCTCCCCTTTTTTGGGGGGAGTTTTGAGCGGTTGGATTTTAAAGGCTGGATGAGCTAGGTTTATTCGGAAAGTTGAGGTAAGTTGAAGGATCTTGTCGATTACTCGTAAAGAGTCTTAGGCAGAGTGGCTCCGTCGACAGATTGTATATTAAGCGGGTTGGTCTTGAGCTCGCTAGTATTAGGATGATGCTTTTTTTAAGTGGAATTTTGATATTGGATGTTGCTCGACCACTATAATCCGTGGCAACATATTCCTGGACTCTGCGAAGGTCATATTGGCCGCTGACGATTTGAGTAAAACCATGTTGCAAACATTTCTTTTTTAAATAAAGTTAAAATTTTTTTTTTTTACATGATCGTTGAAATTAATTCAAGTAGATGTACAAATTTTATCTCTAACTGTGGAAACACATACGTGTTTATTGTTCTTCAGAATTTTTAAGATTTTGACACATTTTGATAACTCTTTGTTGGGAATTGGAGTGTGCCAGGTTCCCGCCCAAAAATGCAAAGAAACAGCAAAAGAAAAAAAAAAGTAACTTAAAATTCGCCAATACCTCTAATCGGTCCAAACTTATTTTATCGATTCTTTTCTATGAATTTCCTCTTGGCTCGCAACCTGTTTCCCGACACCCAACTATTGCTGATTAAATGATTATACTATTATGAGCTCAAACAGAAATTCTTTTGATAGGCCATTAAACTATAGAATGTCGATTGGCGAATCAAGAGAGCTGATTATATCTCCCACACATGAAGGCTACAGCAAATTTTCGTCAAAAACTAGTGTTACCCATCTTCCCTCTCTACCATATTCACAAGCAACTACATCACCACTGTCACTTCAGGATAATACAGAAGAAGTCCATGGTGTAAATGACGATGCATATATCGAGTTTGACCTAAGTTCACCAAACCCAAGAAACAGCACAAGCGATTCCTTTAATAGAATTACACCAAGAGTTCATACCAGCTCCAGCATTAGCACACCCATCCAAGAACATGGATCAGAGGATTTAGTTGATGAAAAACCACAAACTGATGAGTGTATATTAGAAAAGCCAAAGGATGAAGATGAAGACTTTTTCAAATCTGGTTCGAATTGGAAATCCATGAAGACAATATCTGACATGGATTACTATAACGAAAAAGGGGAACTAGAATTCAATTCTAAGTCAGGCAAAGATTTTATTTACGATAAAAATAATCAGTTTGGATACACTAAGATTGACACAGAAGAGCAAGTGAACAAGTATGCCGCTTTGGATCAAAAGACCGACTTTTTATTTCGTCCCAGAGGAGAAACCCAAAGGAATAATGCAAAGTATCACAAGGACGATATTTTTCTAGAGCAGGGCGATTCAGATTATGATGAAGATGATGAAATTGATTCTGGCAAAACTTTAACAGAAACTAAGAAAATGTTAACTGATTCTCAAAAATTCGCATATATTGGAATAGCTAAGCTTATAACGGTAGAAATGGCGACTGACTTGGCCAAAGTGCAGTTTGGAACGTCCTCGAAAATTGCTAAGCAAATGAGTGGAAGTCAAAAGAATTTTTCAAACTGGATTGAATATGTAATGTCGAAGCTATACGATCACCTCACTGTTGAAGGAGCCGAAAAAGAAATGATAGAAAATTTGAGTAAACACGGTGTTGAGGTGAATGATTTAGCTAAAAGTCTAATGGAAGTTGGAACAAAGGCGGTTATTAGTGGTGGAAATAAATCATTTATTAGTGAAGATTTTGATTTGCGTTGGGTTATTATATGTGATATGTTTTTAATGCTTTTAAGTGATGGCTATTATGATGCAAGATCTCGATCATTGCTACTACGATTTGGAGCATCTGTTGATATAACAAATTTGGAGTTGTTCCAATTTGAAAGGAGACTCATTGAATGCCTCGATATGGAAACCAAAGAAAAATCTATTGAAAACAAAGACGAGAAGCTAGGTGATAAGCTGTTTGTTCAACAACAGATTAAAAAGAACAAAAATAAGCGGATAGCATATATCGGTTTGGCAACATTGGCAGGATCTCTTGCAATTGGGTTGTCAGCAGGGTTGCTTGCTCCGGTGATTGGTGCTGGTATAGCTGCTGGGTTTACTACAATTGGTATTTCTGGTACAGGGGGGGTTTTAGCAGGAGTTGGTGGTAGTGCTTTAATCACGACCAGTGGTGTGGCAATTGGTGCCAAAGTAGGGTCGAAAGCAGGATCCAGAAGAGTAGGTGATGTTCATACATTTGAATTTAAACCATTGCACAATAACAAAAGAACAAACTTGATTGTAACGGTAAGTGGATGGATGAATGGTGCAATGGATGATGTTCGTCTTCCCTTTTCAACTGTTGATCCTGTGATGGGAGATATGTTTTCATTGCTTTGGGAACCAGAAATGTTACAATCGATGGGTCAAACCATAGGAATCTTAGCAAGTGAAGCGTTGAGTACATCGATACAGCAGATCTTAGGTGCTACAATATTGGCAGCATTAATGTCAGCAATACAGATCCCCATGGCGTTATCCAAGTTATCCTACTTGTTGGATAACCCTTGGAATGTTTCCTTAGATCGTGCTTGGAAGGCAGGCAAAATTTTGGCTGAAACCATAATATCAGGAAATTTAGGTGTTAGGCCAATAACATTAGTTGGATTTTCTTTGGGGTCCAGATTGATATATTCTTGTCTTATTGAAATGGCAAGACGCGGTGGATATGGTTTAATAGAAAATGTTATTATATTAGGGTCCCCAATCACTGTTGACATTGATCAAATGTCAGAGGCAAGATCGGTGGTTAGTGGAAGATTCGTCAACGGGTATTCAAAGAAAGACTGGATATTGGGGTATCTTTTCAGAGCCACCGGTGGTGGTATCCGTGCAGTCGCTGGTTTATCTCCGCTAGATAATGTTCATGGTGTGGAAAATATAGATTGTACAGACCTAGTGGAGGGGCATATGGCTTACAGAAAGGCAATTCCAAAAATAATGAAGACTATCGGATGGGAAGTGTTGAGTGAAGAGTTTGCCGAAATTGAAGAGCCTGATCCAGAGCAAGGTGAACGTCAACGACAATTAATAAACGAATTTGATGAAGCCCGTGCAAAAATGGAGAAAGAAAAGAATGAGAATATCGAACCCAAAGGTTGGCGAAAATGGTTTAAACCAAAGAAAAAAGACTGGTGGGATATATACGGTCAACCTGAAGGTACAGAAAAAAATGATAAAGGTGAATATGTGGACGAAAAGCTTGAGGGAAATGCCGTGTTTGATGTCGATGCGTTGGTGAAGGAAGTAAACGAGATTGAACATATGGTGGACGAAAATGCTAAAAAGGCCACCGATCCAGAGGTTAAAAACAACAAGAATGAGGAGAAGTAGTATTTATAAATTGTTAATATACCTAAGCTATACATCCTCTCACAAAACATACAATTGTATTAAACGTTATTTATCATCCCAACCTTCAACGTTGTCCGGGTAAATAGTGTTTCAAGAGTGGTAAATTTTTTTTCTGTTTTTTTTTGGTGTTTCTGTAAGCGTTTCTCGTTCAAAATTGAGTCAAAATTTTTCAATGCTCCCATCAGTACAAAGTTGAGATACGAGTTACATATACCACTACTAACTTTACACTTCTACAATGCCAACTATTCCTGTAGACAAAGAAGACCTTTTCAAGTTATTGGGTAGATCATATACTACAGAAGAATTTGACGAGTTATGTTTCCAATTTGGTATTGAGTTAGATGAGGATACCACTGAAGATGTCAAAGGTACAGACGAAAGACCACAATTGAAAATTGAAGTTCCTGCCAACAGATACGATATGTTATGTATTGAGGGTATTGCTCAAGCTTTAAATGAATTTTTAGGTAACACATCAGCACCAAATTACAAATTGAGTCCTAGCAAACCAGAGATTTCTTTGACTATTAAAGAATCAACCTACCCAATTCGTCAATATGCTGCCAGTGCGATTTTGAGAAACGTGAACCTTGATGAAAGAGCCTATGACTCTTTTATTGCCTTACAAGATAAATTACATGCAAATTTATGTCGTAACAGAACTTTAGTGGCTATTGGTACTCATGATTTAGATACTTTGACACCACCATTTACCTATGAAGCCTTGGCACCTAAAGATATTGTTTTCAAACCATTAAATCAAACTAAAGAAATCAATGGTGAAGAATTAATGGAGTTCTATGAAAAAGATAAGAATATTGGTAAGTTCTTGCATATTATTAAGGATTCGCCAGTTTATCCTGTCATGCTTGATGCCAACAGAACAGTTGCTTCGCTCCCACCAATCATCAATAGTGATCACTCCAAAATCACTTTAAACACCAAGAATGTTTGGATTGATGTCACCGGTACTGATAGAACCAAAACTGAAATTGTTATAAACCAATTAGTGGCCATGTTTTCACGTTATTGTAAGGAACCTTTTGAAATTGAACCAGTTCAAATCATTTCTGAACACAATAATGAAACTCGTGTATGTCCAAATATCACTCCAAGAACAGCTAAGGCTGAGATTTCATACATCAATTCCTGTGTAGGATTGGATTACTCAGGTGAAGAAATCTCAAAGTTGTTGAAAAAAATGTCATTAGATGCTACTCCATCTACTGAAGAGAGAGACATACTCGATGTGAAAATCCCAATAACAAGATCTGATATCTTGCACCAATGTGATATTATGGAGGATGTCGCTATTGGGTACGGGTACGATAATTTGAAGAAGACCAAACCTAAGGCTGAAAGTTTAGTTGCTGCCCCATTACCTGTAAATAAAGTTGCTGATATTTTAAGGTTGGCAAGTTCTCAAGCTGGTTATTTAGAAGTCATGCCTTTGACTTTATCTTCTCACGATGAGAATTTTGCTTGGTTGAAACAGAAGGATGATGGTACCAAAGCTGTTAAATTGGAAAATCCAAAGACAATTGAATACCAAGTTGTTAGAACTACTTTGTTACCTGGTATTTTAAAAACCGTTAAAGAAAATAGAAAACACTCGTTACCAATCAAAGTATTTGAATGTGGTGATATTGTTTTGAAGAATCCAGAATTAGAAAGAGGTGCTTTTAACCAACGTAATTGGGCTGCCTTGTACGTAGGTAAGACTTCTGGTTTCGAAATGGTCCAAGGTTTATTAGGAAAGATCATGCAAACCATGAGAACTCCTTGGTTAGAAAATCCTTCTAAAGATCAAAGAAGAGGTTACTGGATAGAAGAGGACAAAGAAAACACAACTTTCTTCCCAGGAAGAGGAGCCAAGATTTATTTCAGAAATGCCGATAATGCTGAAGCCAAAGCTATTGGAAGCATTGGTGTTTTGCATCCAGAAGTAATGAATAACTTTGACATTCCTTATGCAGCATCGTCTGTTGAAATAAACGCTGAAGTATTTTTGTAATTTCAAATAGAAATATAAGGTTTAGCGATTAGTTTGTTTTTTTTATTTAGTGTCGGAAATAGAAAGAAATAGATATTTTTGATTAATATACTACAAGACCATTGTAATAGGCAAAACTGATTTCAAAACAAAAATTAGAATAATAATAAAGTGTTGAGTAATAGATATTGTATAAACTTGATGATTGCTAGTTAAGATTTTCTGTGGCAAAGTTTTACAACCATAACACTACTTGGTAAAGCTTAAGATTTTGCTATTCCTATTCTCTATTTCCTGTCGTTTAATTTTTTTTTCGTCATGCAAATTTCACCACCACTAAAAAGATAATGGCAAAAAAAAAAGTTTAGCCAAACACGCACTGAACTTTATCCATCGGAAAAATATATTATTGAGAGAACTGTTAGGTGTGTGGAAATTGAGAAAAAAGAGAGACAGAAAGAGTAGAAGAAAGAAAAAATTGAAGGAGAGAAACAACAACACCAAACAAGTTAAACCAAAAAAAAATAAAATACATTTGCGTATTATTGATTCTTGTCCTTACAATCTTTATCTGACTTGACAACAAACAAGTTAATATAACGACATTCAGCAGTACCAATACATTTATTCATATTGTCCTGGATTCATAGATCTTGGAACATAATAATATTTTACAACTATTTTACAAACAATACCCACGATATAACTGGAGATTTAGTTTACTATTTTGGATTGTTTTTGTAATTTTTTTTTTCCCTCCCCGTTTTATTTTTTAATTTTTGTTCAAAATCATTTCAAGAAAAACATACTAAGTATTAACAATTCATCATGAGCGGTAAAGGAACATCATCAAGAGCATATGACATGATTATGAAGTTATTGTTGGTTGGAGATTCCGGTGTTGGGAAATCGTGTTTATTATTGCGTTTTGTTGAAGATAAATTCAACCCTTCATTTATAACCACCATTGGTATTGATTTCAAAATCAGAACTATTGAAAGCAAAGGGAAAAGAATTAAATTGCAGGTTTGGGATACTGCTGGTCAAGAAAGGTTCAGAACCATTACTACTGCTTACTACCGTGGTGCCATGGGGATTGTCTTAATATATGATGTCACTGATTCAAGATCATTTGAAAATGTTGAAAATTGGTTTCAAACAGTTACTCAGCACGCCAATGAGGATGCACAGATATTTTTAGTAGGTAACAAGTGTGATGATGAAGTAAACAGACAAGTTTCTAAAGAGCAAGGTCAAGAATTAGCTGCTAAATTAAATGTTCCATTTTTGGAAGCCAGTGCCAAAAGCAATGAAAACGTTGACTCTATTTTTTACGAATTGGCTAGTATTATCCAAGAGAAGCATGTTGAAGAGAATATTGGTGGTGTTGGTGGTGCCAGTGGTGCTGGTGGTATAGATGTTTCTCAGAATAATTCTGGAGCAAAGAATAACTGTTGCTAGAGAAGCTTGTTTGTTTTACTTTATCTGTTAGATTATATTTTACCATGAACGAAGAAGAAGAAGAAGAGAATAAGAGATGGGAAGCAAAATTATTATATGGAATGATATGTGGAATAGTTTTGGTTTCACTTGAATTTAGTAGTTTATTTTAATTATCTTTTTCTATTACTTTTGTTTTGGTTTGTACACAAATGTTTCGAAACATTTACTTATTCTCTAGATCTGGGGTATTTTGTTGTCTAATCTTCGGTTTGCCTAAGAAGCTGGGATACATTTCAGTTTTTTTTTGTAAACTGATAAATCAAATGATCATGCCTATATTAGTTGTGTTGCAAGATATATAAATACACAAGTCTTAAATTTTTTTACCAAAGTAAACCCATTGGTCATCTAATGGCTTCTCTTCTAACTCTTCCCAAACTTTTAATCCGCCCAATTGTGATGCCAAACTTAACTCATCTGCTGCTTGAATAACGATTTCTTCAATCAAACCACCACCAATTTGGTTCTCTATGTTCTCGACTATCTCTTCACTTTCAACAATCATCAATCTATTTTGAGTTAAAGCTTCTGTAGATTGTCTATAAACTGAATCTGCGGGAAAGTTTTCTTTTAATGTTTTCAAAGTTTCATTGTATAAAGTAACCAAAGCAGGTCTTGGATTTGGGTGTTTGTAAATACCTGCTAAACCAGTAGGTACTCCATCTCCAGCTTTAACTAATACCTCACTTAATTTCAATTTTGGAATCTGTCTTAAAATAGGTGTGAATCTCATGTTGTTGAATAGGTTGATAATGTTGTTATTAATGAAGTTAATACTGGAAAATGTAAGAAACAATTCTCACTATCTGGTTGGTTGAAAAAAAAAAGGAAGAAAAATTTACAACCTCAGACTAAAAATAGTGAGAAAGAGAGAGTGTAGTTGTTAAGAATTAAAAGTAGTGCGAAAATGCAAATATATGTTATTTAGTTTATCAAACAAGAACTAAATCTATACAACTTAGCTGCCATGAAGAGATAGAGCTTATCTAAATATCGTTTAATCATCGAGAACTATCTAGAAGTCTCCGCCGCCAAAGTCACCACCATCGTAGTCACCACCATTATCATAACCATCTTGATAACCATCTTGGTAACCCTCCATTCTCTCATGATCTTCCCAACTATTGATAGCATTTCCCAATAGCATACCTCCTAACAAACCACCACCAACACCTAATGCCATGCTCCCAGCACCACCACCAAATCGACTTTGTTTTTGTGGTTGTTGTTGTTGTTGCTGCTGGTAATATTGACCTTGTGGTGGTCCTTGTTGATAATATTGTCCTGGTGGTGGTCCTTGTTGATAATATTGTCCTTGTGGTGGTCCTTGTTGGTAATACTGACCCTGTGGTGGGCCCTGTTGGTAATACTGACCCTGTGGTGGTCCTTGCTGGTAATACTGACCCTGTGGGGGGCCTTGTTGATAATATTGACCTTGTGGAGGCCCTTGTTGGTAATCTCTTTGTGTATTTGGATTTGAAGCTGCCGGACGTGGTTGATTACCGCTTGGGGCATTAGACCTTGATTTGAATTCTGTGGGACTATAAGCTGGTGGCGGAACGTCGTCACCAGCAGATTTGCTATCAAATCTTGTCCCAGCTGGAGCATCCCATTGGGATTTCTTTGTCTTCAAGTCAACATAATACCATGTAGAATACTCTTCGTCAAATTTGGCCACCCATCCATCAGGAACTTGTGGTGGGTTTTTAGAATCGTCTTTGGTCATTCTTTGCTTAAATGTCTAGATAAATTATAAATGTATACTCTCAATAGTATGAACAATCTTGAAAACAAAAAAGAAAACAAAAAGGAAAAGAAGAAGTTAGAAAAAAAAAAAGCTGGAGTCAAAAGCAGTGGAAGTTGTAGTGGACAATGAGATAAAACTGCTTACATTAGCAAATATGAGCCACCCCAAAAAAGATTATGTTGTTGTCGTTGTTGTTGTTGCGGATAGGGAAATCGGAAATCGGATATATACAAGGAGGAAAAAAAAATATATATATATTACTGAATCATAATAAGATCTCGCGCATGATCTTTGCTCTCATAATACTGGCATGTATTGTTTGTCGGAACCCCTGTGTATTTGAAGTCATTACTATAAGCAGTTTCAGTATATTACAGGAAAATGAATGACTTCATCGAAATTCCAATTATTGTATACTGTTATTGATTAAAGATATGTGAAGGCTAATGTTTTAACATTAAGTTATACGACTTGTTTGAAAAAAAGAGTATGTCGGCTGTGCGTTGAGGCTTGGTCAATTTTATGAATGACTTCACGACCAAATTACTCGGAAAATGAAATCTATGCAACCTAGGAAATTTAAATAGCGATTCGTATATTTTGAATAACACTATTTCATTTCTACAAACATATGCTCTAAAATCTCATCAAATATCTCAAACACTAGGTTCCTGTTCAAATATTCGTTTTGAATCATCAGAAAGATTTCAGTAGATGCAAATATGCTATTATGTCGTCCAAATATCGTTGAACAAGTTTCAAATATAAAAATTTCCAACAACACTTTTGCCTCTTGTCTTGTATTAGATTGTTGATATAAAGATCTAATCACGGGCGGATCTTTAAATTTCCCATTAGGAAACAAAATATTTGTAAGCATCATGATTAAATCCAACACATTTTCCTCTGATTTAAGTCTTCCCTCAACAACATCATAAACCTTTTTTTCAACTGTAGTACCTAGCATTTGCTGTAATATCACCACTAAAGCTCTCCCTCTTAACCAACTTCTGGAATTATGAAGTTTGAAAACCGATATCAATAGATCACATATCGGTTTAACAAACGGGGTTCTTGCCGATGCTGCTTCATCGAATTGTTTCAATTCACTTTCCATATCTCGTAAGTTTTCCATTATATGGGTGTCAATATAAGTCAGATCTTTGTGGTTTTCATCATTTTTCGTCGTCGTCATAAAATTTGAAATACCACGATACCATTTACTTCCAAACAATGATTGAAAATTGGTGTCACTGTAATTTTTTGCTCTTGTTTCTTCAAAACGTTGATTCTTTTTCAAGTTGAAATTCTCCGACGACAAGAATGATCGGAATGCTCGATCAGAGCATACTTCTTGTATTTTAATCAACTCTTGTAAATAGTCTTCCAATTGTTTCATTCTAATTTCCGCGACTTGCTTCTGCTGAAACTTCAAAACCAGAATTGACTTTTTGGGGAACTTGAGATAACTTACTCTATGATATTTCAGTTTTAAATATTCGTGTAGCCCGTAAAATTGACTAAATCTTCTAGCAACAACCCAACCGGCTTTAACGATGTTGGGATTTTCATTAGAAAATTTTTGAACTTCAATAATGTACAATGTAAATTCTCGACCATTTTTTTCATTATCATTGATATAAGATTGGATGCATACTCTAGATTTCCCAAACAAACTGTTATCGTTTTCCTGAACAATGAATTGTTGTTTCTGTAATTCTTTTATATTGATTTCTCTAATCAAACCAATCTTTGATTTCTGCAAAACTTTCAACTCAGACAAATTATTAGTTAACTCAGCTTTCCGCAATAATGGTTCTAAAATAGTAATCTGTTTCTGTAAATTATCAACTTCATCAGACAACTTTAGGATCTCTTCTGCTAAATTCAAATTTCCAGGAGCAGCAAACTGCACCTCCAGGTTACTATTATTCATCGATTGGGAGTGTTTATCCAAGTATAAAGAGTCTCCGTCAGAATCAGATTGGTCATCATCGGATAAGAAATCATCAAACAATCTAGAGTTTCTATTAGAGTGATTGCCATCCGACAAATTAGTCGACGACTCTCCAAATAAATCACTTTTTAGTTGCAATGTAGTCAATAATTGATCAGAATTGAATTCGTCACTTCCATCAAATCGCGTGTCTAAACTCTCTGGTTTATTCATAATCAATGTAAAAGCATTTTCCACGGCATTTATGACGTCTGGATTTACTTCAGAAGATTCTTTTGGACTCACTAGTCTTAGATACATGTCAGAATTAACAAACACTGGCAAATCGTGTGATTGCATCTGATCAAAACAATCGCGTTGCATTTTGAATAAATATGTTCGTGCTTCTTGGTACGTTCTCACGTTGGCACTGTTTCCACTATTGGATAGAACTTCCACAATATGAGTATCGGGTTGAGGTATTTCATTGGTTTTGATAAATTTGGTATAAATATTATAAACATCGTCATTATTACCAAATTCCAATGATAATGCCAAAGGATCCGTCTCGTCATCATTTTCTTCACCTTCTAATGGCGCCTTGATCATTTCGACAGCCTTCCAAAACTCGACTAACTTGGACCGACCTTCACTTTCCATAAACTCTTTAAACACTTGGAAATTGTTTTTATCTGTCAAGATATCTTTGAGATTTAAACTCTTTTGTTTTTCTCTCTGTTGTTTTCGTTCACTAATTTTCAATTTAAGCTGATTTTGTAAATTTGAATCAGGTGTCAACAATGCTGATGCCATATCTGGCACTTGTACTTTATTGTCGTCAATCTCTTTTGAGCACTTTTGTGTATGTTCTTCTAATGCTGCCCTCAATTGCTTTACTTGATCTCTTCGTCTTAAATTATCTCCAATTAACTTCACAATGATTAAATTGTAAAAATCACTTTCTGTGAGTAAGTTTACGACATTACAAAGAACTGTGCATGCAAGAATCTCTGTCACTAAGCTTATGCCAACATCATTGAATTTTTCATTTTCTGACAATGCAAGCTCTAGCACATTCTTCATTTTCTTTCGCAAATATTGTTTTTCTTTAAAATTGGTTTCCTCATTCACAATCAAAGATGTTGTGACAGCAGGATGTAATTTGCCTCTTCTAAATTGAGATGCAACTGCAATATGATACTCATTTGAGTCAAACTTTGAAAATTTCCCTTGGCTTTTGATTATATCTTCTGCTCTCAAATAATCTTCAAAGTGTTCTTGTAGTAGCGGTAGGATGTTGGATACTAAGAGTTGGGCAAAGTCAATGCTTTTCGCTCTATTCTGCAAATTTCGAATCACTTCTTTAAACTCTAAAGATATATCAGTTTGTACCTGTGCTGATTGGGTTATTTGTGTGTACCAGGGTGAAATAAACTCTTGAATAATCAAATCAATAAACCGTTGTAAAGATTCAGAAATTAAAAATGACTCCAGAAAAATTGGTCTTTTCACTTCTATTTGTTCATTCTGTAGTTGAGTAATTTCCTGTTTCCAATGTTTTGAAAGTGTGAAGTTGAACCGTCTATGTCTTCTTTGAATGGGAGGAGATCTCGATATTTGTACCTTTGTTGTATAGTATACCATGACAAGGCATAGTAAAATGATTCCAGAAATAATTGAAAGGACAAAGAGAATACTATTCTGGTTAATATACCAAAAAACGATAGCCAAACATATACTCCATTTTAGTATTCTTGGTAAATGGTCGTACATCAGAATATGTCGTTGTATAAACCAAACCTGACTATGAAGTAGTGCTGTTTATATGTGTATATCAATTATTCTATTTTATTATCGTCTACATATGGTTGTAATTTTTTTTTGGGGGGGTCTCGGCTAATTCTCAGGTTTTCCTCCTCCCAAACACTATGCAAACTATACTACTCTCTATACAACCAATCAATGCAAATACACAATTGATCATTGTATTATATCTTTCTTTTCTTTGATTTTGTTGTTTCATCATTACTTTCAGATTTTCTCTTCTTTTTCTTAGAGTCTTTGCTTGAAGTCGTATCTTTATCTTTCTTCGTTTTACTTGATTTCAGTCGCTTCTTCTCCTTTGATAGTATACCGTCTTTAGATTTCTTCTTAGATTTCTTCTTCTCTTTATCAATTTTACTGCTTGAATCCACTTTCAGTTTGCCATGTTTACTTTTCTTACTTTCCTTCCCATCCTTTGTTTTCTTTTCTGATTTCTTCTTCTTATTCCTATCCTTTTCGTCGCTGGAACTAGCATTGTCTTTAATGTTTTCCAGGAAAGTATCTTTATTTGTAAGTTTTTCCATGTCTTCTAATGCTTTGGATGAAGATATTTCTCTATGACTCTCCTTTGTATGGTCTGTTTTCCCCACAGTGCCTGCTAACCCTTCACCTTTCACAAACATTTTATACAAAGGAGATATTGATTTTTGAAACGCATCAACCACTTTTTCTTCATTTGTTTCGAATGAAACTCCTCCATTCTTATTATTGTTGTTGACTTCCAAGTTCTTTAACTGACCGTCAAATAGTTTTTCCCACCACATATCTGAATCATTGGTATCATGGCCCAATCCTTTGGTGTCTTTCTTATGCTTTACTAAAATTGGTTTTTTTAACCCTCCCTTCTTTAATGCCTCTCCTTCTTTCCATCCAAATGATTGTAAATATATGCTGGCATTCATAATGTTTAGACTAGTTGTAATGGTTTTATCTATAAACTGATCGAGATGAGTTTGAGTACGAATCCAAATTTTTTTTTCAGAAGATGCGCGATGTTGTGTATTTGATAAATGTCTCTTACAAACCATTTGGTCTTTGTTATTGTCTTTCCCATTTCCACTAAAAACTTTCCATCAAGCTACACCAGCAGCATCAATTATGGAATCAAGTGAACTGATACAGGAAAACCAGTTGAATCGATATATTCTCGAAGATTATGATCGAATGCTTAAATCTGTCACTGAGATTGATAACCCGCAAAGAAAATGTCATATTTTGAATGAAGTATACAAAATGAAACTAAAATATTTTCGCTTAAAGCAATCAGAATTGAATGATTGGCTAGAGGCAATTCATCTAATGGAAGATACTCATGAACGAGTGTTTTCAGAGTTTGAGTTTTATTCATTGATTTCCCCAGATTACACCAATGCTGATGTGACAAGCAGTTTTCTAAAACATTTTCAAGAATTCAAAGACTTGGATGAATCAGGTTTCGAAGCAAAACTCCTAGATGCTATTAACATTTCTTGTCATGATTTTTCTAGAGGTAATCTAATATGGAAGCAATTGATCGACGCTGCTCAAGATGAATACTTGAAAGTAAATTCTGATACCAATTTAATGCATTTACATCAGTATTACCTTGACAGATTGGCCATCCCTCATGCCCAGCTTGAAGAATCCTTTAATGAATACTCTTCATTTATAAGCAAATACTACGGTGATGATTACGACAAGTACATGAAATATATGAAGTCCGCTAACAAGATTTACTCATCTACAAAAATGAAACAGATTTACTACGAACAGTTTGAGATTTCTATCAAACAATCACCTGATAACCCTCAACTATGGATAGATTATATGGAAAGCGTTTATAGCCACCAAAAGAAAAAAGATTTGAATCCTGTTCTTGCCATTTTTGAAAGAGCAATACTGAAAAATGAATCTTGGTCACAGAATTGGATAAAAATTTGGTTAGCTCTTATTTACATTATTTATGGTTGCAGTAGTGATCAGCGACCTGAAAGGTTACAGTTTGTTTTCCAAAAGTTTTTAAGAACTTTTCCGAATTCTAACCATGCCTATGCGGAGTCTATTCGTTATTGTTTGACCATGAATGATAATGAGATGGCTACTGAAGAGTTTCAAAGTATAGAATCCAGGTTAGAATCTACCAAAAAATTATTGCAGTGGGATCATCAACAATGGAAATCAGTGCATTTGGCTTTTATTCAATTTAATTATCAAATATCGAAAAGATACAGTATGGACAACAACAAACTGATTGTGGAGCTGAGCAGTAACTCCATATTTATGCGTGCATTATCGGTAATAGAACTTGGCGATCCTTCCCATTCCGTTGAATTTCTAGCAGTTGATATGCTAACACACATGGGAGCAACTGACATGGCCAAAGACCTAATAGACTTGATGTTGGAGAAATTTAATAACGAGGCAGAGGTTTTGCTTTTTGGTTTGAGGTATTTTGTGAGTTATAAAACAGACTTTGGTCAAATTCGTTCATACTTTAAAAATGCAATCCATAAACTAGACCTGTTTGACCTTCCTGAGAAATTATGTGACAAATGGTTGGAGTTTGAGCAACTATACGGAGACATAAACAGTTATATGGAATCAGTTGCAAAATGTGAAATTGCTTTAAAAACTTTGAGCAAGAAAAGAACTCGAGATATTACAGTGGATGAAAACAATCAACCCTCCAAAAAACACAAAAGAGAACCGACTAAGGACATTGACACTGAAACTAAATCGAGAGAAACATGCACTGTCAAAGTTAAAAATATTGCAGCTGACACTGACGAACATTCTATCAGAGATTTTTTCAAAGACTGTGGAGAAATTGGTGATATCTCTTTCGTGGAAGCTGAAGGAATTCGCTATGCAATATTTGACTTTGAAAATGAGCAACAGGTTTTTTCAGCATTGACGAAGAATTATAAGTCTTTGGATGGAAATAAACTTGAAGTATACAGACTACAGAATGCCTTGTTATTTGTTAACAATTACCCTTCTACTTTCAGTCAAGCCACTGTAAAGGAAATGTTTGAAAAAATAGGACCGGTAGCTAAAATCAGATTTCCTAATCAAACCCTGAAAAAAATAAAGAGATTTTGTTATGTTCAAATGATTTCTAATGAAGATGCTCAAAAGATTATTGATCAGTACCATGGCCAGAAATACGACGATCCAAATCTAGGAGGTGAATTCTCATGGGAAATTAAGTTTTCCAACCCTGAAGAAAAACACGAAAGGTCGTCACCAATAAGTGCACGCAAAGTGAAAGTTACTAGTATTTCCTTTAACGTGCTGAAAGAAGCTTTTGAAAAGAAATTTACCCTGTGTGGAGAAATTGAACAGGTTGTGTTTCCAAAAGCGGTATATGAAGAGGATGGGAAATTGAAAAGCAATGGTGGTTTGGCTATTGTTACTTACAAGACTACAGAAGGTGTGGAAAATGCGTTAAAGTTGAATGATTCGAAATGGATGGGTCGAAAATTGTTTGTTTCCAAAAAACACCAGCATGTTCATTATACAGCAGAAGATTTTGATGGTGTGAAAACAATTGGGCTTTGTGGATTGGACCCTTCATTAAATTTCCAGCAAGTGAAGACAATTTTTGAGGAAAGGTTTGGGAAGGTTGCTAAAGTTTTGTTGTTCCCAGAAGACAAACAAGCTTTGGTAGAGTTTGTGAAACCTGGAGATGCTGGCAAGACGAGTATGAGTAATAATTTTGTGAAACTAGGCGAAAGCGAAGCAAAAATAGTGACCAAGGAAGAGATAACAATGGGTAAAAGTGCTATTTCAAATACAACTACAACTTCATCGGCACCTCTTACAATGATTCCCACCACAGTTAGACGAAAAAAATCTAAAAAATAGACCAAAGATGTAATTAGTGATTAGTCACTTAACGACCCTAAATAGTTTTGAAACCTCCCGTAATAGTTATTCTAATTGTCTCGTTAGTGCGAGTAGGAGTGCCTCACGTAATATAAATTGTTGTGATACAATCAAGTTCTCTTAATAAAAAAAATACAGAGAGGGAGAGAGTTTGTGAGAGAGAGAGAAAAAGAAAATTTTTCACTTCTTGAGTCATTCTTGTAACCATAATCCACTTTTGTTTCCAACGAACTATAAAATCATGAGTGGTCCTGTTACTTTTGAAAAGACATTTCGTAGAGATGCCTTAATCGATATAGAAAAGAAATATCAAAAGGTATGGGCAGAAGAGAAAGTTTTTGAAGTTGATGCCCCAACTTTTGAAGAATGTCCTATTGAAGATGTTGAACAAGTTCAAGAAGCACATCCAAAATTCTTTGCCACTATGGCTTATCCTTACATGAATGGTGTTTTGCACGCCGGTCATGCCTTTACATTGTCTAAAGTTGAATTTGCAACTGGGTTCCAAAGAATGAATGGTAAGAGAGCATTATTCCCATTGGGTTTCCATTGTACGGGTATGCCAATTAAAGCAGCTGCCGATAAAATCAAAAGAGAAGTTGAATTGTTTGGATCTGATTTTTCTAAAGCTCCTGCTGATGACGAAGATGCAGAAGAAAGCCAACAACCAGCTAAAACCGAAACTAAAAGAGAAGATGTCACTAAATTCTCTTCCAAAAAATCTAAGGCTGCTGCCAAACAAGGTAGAGCCAAGTTCCAATATGAGATCATGATGCAATTGGGAATCCCAAGAGAAGAAGTTGCCAAGTTTGCTAACACCGACTACTGGTTAGAGTTTTTCCCACCATTGTGTCAAAAAGATGTAACTGCTTTTGGGGCTAGAGTTGATTGGAGACGTTCTATGATCACAACCGATGCTAATCCTTATTATGATGCATTTGTTAGATGGCAAATTAATAGATTGAGAGATGTTGGTAAAATTAAGTTTGGTGAAAGATATACCATTTATTCTGAAAAGGATGGCCAAGCATGTTTGGATCACGATAGACAATCTGGTGAAGGTGTTGGTCCACAAGAATATGTTGGTATAAAAATCAGATTAACTGATGTAGCACCACAAGCACAAGAACTTTTCAAGAAAGAGAATCTCGATGTGAAGGAGAACAAAGTTTACTTGGTTGCTGCAACTTTAAGACCAGAAACTATGTATGGTCAAACTTGTTGTTTTGTGAGCCCAAAAATTGATTATGGTGTTTTTGATGCTGGTAATGGTGACTATTTCATTACCACTGAACGTGCTTTCAAAAATATGTCTTTCCAAAACTTGACTCCAAAAAGAGGATATTATAAACCACTTTTCATTATCAATGGTAAGACATTGATTGGATCTCGAATTGATGCTCCATATGCTGTCAACAAAAACTTGAGAGTTTTGCCTATGGAAACAGTTCTTGCAACCAAAGGTACTGGTGTGGTCACTTGTGTTCCATCAGATTCTCCAGATGATTTTGTTACCACAAGAGACTTGGCCAATAAACCAGAGTACTATGGAATTGAAAAAGACTGGGTACAAACAGATATTGTTCCTATTGTCCATACCGAAAAATACGGTGATAAGTGTGCTGAGTTTTTGGTTAATGATTTGAAGATACAGTCACCAAAAGATTCTGTGCAGTTGGCCAACGCCAAGGAATTGGCTTATAAAGAAGGTTTTTACAATGGTACTATGCTTATTGGTAAATACAAAGGTGATAAAGTTGAAGACGCCAAGCCTAAAGTCAAACAAGACTTAATTGATGAAGGTCTTGCTTTTGTTTACAATGAACCAGAATCCCAAGTTATTTCTAGATCTGGTGATGATTGTTGTGTATCATTGGAAGATCAATGGTATATTGATTATGGTGAAGAAGCTTGGTTGGGTGAAGCCTTAGAATGTCTTAAGAACATGGAAACATACTCCAAGGAAACCAGACATGGTTTCGAAGGTGTTTTAGCCTGGATGAAGAACTGGGCTGTCACCAGAAAATTTGGTTTGGGTACTAAATTGCCTTGGGATCCTCAATATTTGGTCGAATCTTTGTCAGATTCTACTGTCTATATGGCTTATTATACTATTGATCGTTTCTTGCATTCAGATTATTACGGTAAGAAGGCAGGTAAGTTCGACATTAAGCCAGAGCAAATGACTGATGAAGTATTTGATTACATCTTTACTCGTCGTGATGACGTTGAAACTGACATTCCAAAGGAACAATTGAAGGAAATGAGAAGAGAGTTTGAATATTTTTACCCATTAGACGTCAGAGTTTCAGGAAAAGATTTGATCCCAAATCATTTGACATTCTTCATCTATACCCATGTCGCCTTGTTCCCAAAAAGATTTTGGCCAAGAGGTGTTAGAGCCAACGGACATTTGTTGTTGAACAATGCTAAGATGTCCAAATCAACTGGTAACTTTATGACTTTAGAACAAATCATTGAAAAATTCGGAGCTGATGCCTCTAGAATTGCTATGGCCGATGCAGGTGACACTGTTGAAGATGCCAACTTTGACGAAGCCAATGCTAATGCTGCAATCTTGAGATTGACAACTTTGAAAGATTGGTGTGAAGAAGAAGTGAAAAACCAAGATAAGTTAAGAATTGGTGACTACGATTCCTTCTTTGATGCTGCTTTTGAAAATGAAATGAATGATTTGATTGAAAAGACTTACCAACAATACACTTTGAGTAATTACAAACAAGCATTGAAATCCGGATTGTTTGATTTCCAAATCGCCAGAGATATTTATAGAGAAAGTGTAAACACAACAGGAATTGGTATGCACAAGGATCTTGTTTTGAAATACATTGAATACCAAGCATTGATGTTAGCTCCAATTGCTCCTCATTTTGCCGAATACCTTTACAGAGAAGTTTTAGGTAAAAATGGAAGTGTTCAAACTAGCAAGTTCCCAAGAGCCTCAAAGCCTGTTTCCAAAGCTATTCTTGATGCTCTGGAATATGTCAGAAGCCTTACCAGATCTATCCGTGAAGCAGAAGGTCAAGCTTTGAAAAAGAAGAAAGGAAAGTCTGATGTTGATGGGTCAAAACCAATCAGCTTGACAGTTTTGGTTTCCAACACTTTCCCAGAATGGCAAGATAACTATATTGAACTTGTCAGAGAATTGTTTGAACAAAACAAGTTGGACGACAATAATGTTATAAGACAAAAGGTTGGCAAGGACATGAAACGTGGTATGCCATACATCCACCAAATTAAAACTAGATTGGCAACTGAAGATGCTGACACTGTTTTCAACAGAAAATTGACTTTTGATGAAATCGATACATTGAAAAATGTTGTTGAAATTGTCAAGAATGCCCCATACTCTCTTAAAGTTGAAAAATTGGAGATTCTTAGTTTCAATAACGGTGAGACTAAGGGGAAGAATATTATTAGTGGTGAAGACAATATTGAGCTCAATTTCAAGGGTAAAATAATGGAAAATGCTGTACCTGGTGAGCCTGGTATCTTTATTAAAAATGTCGAATAAATAGAGTCTTGTTTAGGTTGCTTTTAATACATAACTTTTTGTTTAGAGATATCAATAATACTATGAGCCCTGGCTTTAAGTCTTACAGCAACCAACTAGTAGTGAAAAGAAATATTGCGTTGGTTGTCTGAAGGGAGTATTAGCGTTAGTACATAATAAAATAAACAATAATAGAAACAATTATGTTTCTAATCTACAAGGAAAGTCAGAATAATTGCAATCTCGATTTTTTTTTTTGTAAATGAGTAATTTCATCGAGATGTGCAAATATCCGTGCTCTCAAGACTCCTGAGGAATCAGGGGTAATCACAATGTAAATAATATATAAATATAAATACATTTGTACTATAACCGAAAATTGTATTTCCTATTATTCAGATGAAACTAAACAGTAATCATAAGAATATATTTACAAATCAGAAGTTAATAAAAGTGAATGTGCAAAATGTTGGTGGTTAAATTATTAAAATAGAGAAGCTAAGAAAAGAAAAAATTTTTTGTTGGAAGAGTACACTAACATTCTCTCTTTTTTTTTTCGTTTTTCGTTTGTCGTTTTTCTTTTTTTTTCTCCTTCCTTCTTTCTCTCCTACAAATAAAATTAAAATATCTGGCAAACCAATTCCCAACAAATTTTTAACGATAAACTCCTTTTACAGAATAAACAATAAACAACTATCGATACCATCAAGAAGATTTTATTCATATTTAAATCTAAATTATACATACCCATACACGTATTCTTAAAAAACTTTGTATATAACGAACCGGAGCCCTTCCCCCCTTTTTTTTTCTGTTTCGTTTCGTTTAATTGTTTGTTACGTCCTGAGTTCATCAAAGTATCTGTGTGAATTTTGGATACAAAAGTTTCTGTTGATTTTCAGTTTGTCACAACAAAAACTTGTATAGTCGGCAACAAAGGTTATATTTGATTTGATCAAGGCTTCATTTAAAGAGTTTAGGATATTTTATTTAACTGCCCATTAGCAATAGTGTAATCACAAGTAAAGCAAACACTAGGAATTACTTTTTTGATATTGAAACGGTCAGTTAACTTGTTTGAATATTTGTCAGATCCACTATTACTGTTTATTATTATTATTATTATTATCGAGAAAGGAACCTGATTTCGTTTTATTTGAACCCATTACATGGATAAGAAATCAAAGCTATTCAAATATCCTTTGAGCGAGGAGACGGCTAAATTTGAGTACAGACTATTGAACCCAAATGGGAAGTTATCTGATATTTGGTTGCATGAAGAGTATCAAAAACTATCCCTTTCGGCAATAGATAAAGTATCTCAGCAACCTTCGGCAGTGACTACGGCACCAAGTCAACCCCATCGGGAGAATAGTCGAAAACGAAATGCTGGTGACGATGATGTCTATGATCAAAAAAACATGCCCTCATGTGACGACACAGCTTCATCAGACACGGACTGCCAAAGTCAAGTCTCATCAACAGCTCATTTGCATTCATATCGATCAAATGGATTAGTTGAGCCTCCTTCGAAAAGAAGATTAACGACGACCAACGAAACGTCTTTATCAAGCGCAGGTGCAACTACTTTCCAAATTGAATCTCCCGGTAGTATATCTGCTATTACTACAAATAACTCAACTACATCTGCTGGTGATTCCAACAACTCGAATTCCTTTTCTGACCAGCATTCACGACATCCAAGGACTCCAAATGCTATGAATTCTCCTACTCATACCCCAATATCGGATATTGAAGAAGATCCTATTCAACAATTACCGTTACCTTCACCTAGTGCATCACCTATCCAACTGGATACTGAAAACGAACACGTTACTACTTCAGACTCCTTACAGGGGAAGGCAAATCTCGACAGTATAGAAAACGTAATGAGCAATGAACCTACTACTCAATCCGAGCTTGTTGATTTGGTTACTAAATTATCGGGATTTTTGAGTGAAGCAAATCAAAATCACCTTGTATTCAAGTTATTGCAAAAGACTACTCGTCCAACTTTGAGTACATTTAATAATTTGATAAATAATTCCTTGAAACGTGATATTTTGAGCAATGTTCCCTTTGAAGTGACAATGAAAATATTATCTTACCTTGATTATAAGACGTTATTGTCAGTGGCACAGGTGTGTAAGAAATGGTTTGACATTATCAACAACCCTGATACTTGGATTAAATTATTGAAAAGGGATAAATTGATTACTGATGACGCTGTAATTAAATATGAATTGCAATATCCGGATCAATTATTACGTGAATGGTCCACGTTACCAGAAATCAATTCAGCACAAGTTTTATACAAGAAAAGAAAAATAATTGTCAATAGGTGGATGGATCCAAAGTTCAAACCCCATAGAATTAGTGTATCAGGGCATGGAAATAAAGTTGTTACTTGCTTGCAACATGATGATGAAAAAGTTGTTACAGGTGTCGATGATAAATGCATACTAATATATAGTACTCAAACTGGGCAATTGATGAAAGTTTTAGAAGGCCATGAAGGAGGAGTATGGGCATTGAAATACACTGGTAATACGTTGGTAACTGGATCAACTGATCGTACAGTTAGAGTATGGAATATGAAAACCGGGCAATGTACTCATATTTTTAGAGGACACACTTCGACAATTCGGTGTTTGGACATAATCCACCCTGCAGTGATAGGGAAAAATCAAGATGGAGAAGACATCGTGTTTCCTGAATATCCGTTATTAATTACAGGGTCTCGTGATCACAACATTCATGTGTGGAAATTACCAGTAGTTGATGATCTGCAGGATTATATAGAGACATTTGAAGGTGAATTCGATAATCCTTATTTGATTGCTGTGTTGTCTGGCCATACTCAATCAGTTCGTTCAATTTCAGGATATGGTAATATTATAATTTCTGGATCTTATGATTCTACAGTTAGAGTATGGGATTTACTAGATGATGGTCATTGTACACATGTTTTACAAGGTCATCTTGATAGAGTATACTCCACTGCAATAGATTTCCATTCGAAAACATGTTTCTCAGGGTCAATGGATTCCAACATTAATGTTTGGAATTTTGAAACTGGTGAGTTGAAAAAAGTATTAGTGGGGCATGCTTCATTAGTTGGTCTTTTGGATTTAGTTGATGATGTTTTGGTTAGTGCAGCAGCTGATGCAACGTTAAGGATTTGGGATGCTAAAACTGGTGAATTAAGAAGTAAACTAAAGGGACATGGAGCCGCTATTACCTGTTTTGAACATGATGGATTACGTGTTGTTAGTGGAAGTGAGAAAATGTTGAAATTATGGAATGTTGAAAAAGGAACTTTTGCTCGTGATTTGTTAAGTGATGTAACTGGTGGTATATGGCAAGTTAGATTTGATTACAAAAGATGTGTCGCAGCTGTTCAAAGAATTATTAATGAAGATGAAGGTGAAACGTTTATTGAGATTCTAGATTTCAGTCAACCACTTTTACAGTGAGTACTAAATTAGTTCTATGAATTTTGTTATTTTTCTTTGTGTTTTGTTTTTTTTTTTTT
>OKKB01000173.1_pt1 | contig 36621 bp, 18 predicted proteins | sample 1613931 | NCBI WGS metagenome assembly OKKB01 (sample SAMN04436893, study PRJEB24849) | human gut metagenome | biome: human gut; feature: NICU; material: stool | host: Homo sapiens | place: USA: Saint Louis, MO | collected 2012-02-08
ATAATTACCATTGGTGATATTATACATTTTCAAATCACCAATTTGATTAATGAAAATACATGAATCTTTTGATTGTTGCATAGATATAATTGAAGAATTTGAAACTTTATCTTCAATAATTCGCAGATTTCTTAAATCTAATGAATATATTTGTCCTAATGAATTACCAACACTAATATAATCTCCATTATATCCAATACAATTCTGGTCACCACCAACTACATAATTAACAAAGGCAATATCACTAACAGGTCCATTGTTATTATTAAGTCTTATATCAAATATATTCAATCGAGAATTTCTCCCACAAGTAGCCATTAATTGATTATTAATAAATTTACAATCAATAATGGCATTTCTAACCATATCACGTTCTTCTCTTTTCGGGGTATTATAAAATTCATAATTTTTTTCACCAATTTCTAAATCGATTAATGATACAACATCTTTGGCAGCTACAATACAATTGAATTCAAATGTATCTACTACGCTGACATCAGGTATTTCAACACCAGTGACAATGGTTCTATCAACTCTAAATTGATCATTAATATCCATACTATAAAGTTTGTCATCGTTGACATTGGTGACAACTAATGAATCCGTTTGTGATATTATGGACATTGTTGATATAGCATTGTTTTGCGAGTTCACTTTAAAATTCCAATAACTTTCTTCAGTCGGTTGTCGTACTGTTAATGACATTTTGATTTATTGTATGCTATTGAAAATGTTGTTGATTCTCTAAGTGGTTAGAATAGTAAAGGTGTGTTTTCATTTTTTTATTTCACTTTTTTCTGTTTTATTCTATGGCTTAACATAAGTTTGCCTATATGCAGGAAATGACATTTATATGAGCATAATCTTAGATTGACTGCAAAAGTTTTGTAAAAGAGGTTCTATGAGTCTATAACGGGTTCTGTTCTCTGGGGCATTGTAATGTATTTACTTCGTCATGAAAGTCATTTTTTAGGCAAATTGATTTTATTTAACATGTTACTTTGCAATATTGGCTGCTGACATTTTTTTATTTCAAATGTTTGTCCAATTCTCATCAAAAATCTTCCACATTTTGTAATTCAACAAAATTCTTCTTTATCCAAAAATAAACATTGATGCTATTACGAACAGTTGCCATATCAACTAGCCTCACTAATCCGATAATAAATGTCATCAGCTGATGATAAAGAAGAAGAAAGTGAGACAATGTTTCAGGGGGGCTGGATGTAGAGAAATATGCAAGTTTGATGAAAAAAAGCGGAATTTCAGACCCTAAAAATAACATTAAGAATTAGGCAAGTAATTGCAATACGATACAAATTTGATTTGAGTTGGTATTTTGTAATGAAGGAAGGTTGGTCATAAGGAGATGGTCATAGGTAAAGAAATGCAGATAAAGAAAAAGGTTACTGGGACGAGAAAGCAGAAGGATTATCACGACGCACAAAAAAAGAGTTACAATTATAAGGTGGGGAAGGCGGCCAGGGCGAGCATACAGGAGCCATTCTCACGTGTTTTCAAACACAACAACAATAAGGGCAATTTTAAACTACCAATTGTCTTGATTGATGTATAGAAGGTGCTGGTACAAATATATATCTGCTTCCAGAATCACAACAATTAGGATTCTATTAATGTAGAACACTTGACGGCAAGAAACAATGCCAATATTCTTTACATTTTGCTGTACCTTTATTTGCCACTTGTTGTTGTTCTAGCATCGTCTCAGTAAAATACTTGCATAGTTTTGAATGGAAATGGTATGAGAATCTGAAAGAGAACGATAAGCTAGGAAACCATTAACGAAAAATTGTACCAAGAATTTTCAAATCTTAAAGATCGTAATGTCATTTAGTATGGAAAAAAAAAAGAAACTGGTGACAAGAAAAAAAAAACCACGTTGTTTTTCTTTTTATTTGGTGTTGGTGTTTCCCTTTTGGAAAGCCACATATTATAGGAATATAGAATAATAATATCAATACTAACATTCTACAAGTATATAATACATCATTGACTATATCTATTAGGTGTGAGTATTTCACACTTGAAATGTAGATTTCGGGAACGAGAATAAGCAATGGAATAGGAATTTATGGAAACTCCGGCATCGAAAAACCTTTTCATTTTGTTTTTTGCTCTTTCTACATACAAAAAAAAAACTCTCTTCAGAATAACTTTGTTTAAAAATTCTCAAAGAAATACCACAATAACATAACCATATGCTTGTTGTTAGTTCTATTGCATCAATTACATTCTTGGGTGAAAAAAAAAAGAAGAAGCATTGAAAATCCATGTAAATAAAACTAACATTCTTTAGAGAAAAAGGGGGGTGAAGGAAGGAAGGTAGTGGGGAGAGAGAAATGGAAGACTTAAACTTAGTTTGTTCTAGTTTGAGGTTTTGTGTCGTAGAAAACCAACAGAAGAAGCAATTGAACCGGCCGGTGTAGTAATTAATTGAATAAATTTAGAAACATTAATTTTAGTGTATAGTTTTGTTGGGGGAAGATAATTGAACGAAAAGGCAAGAAAGGAGAGAATTGGGAGGGTAAAAATGAATACACAAAATTATAATTCAATTTTTTTTTTTTGTTGTGTGGTGAGTCTGTGCTACGATTAAAGTAGTAGTCGGCTCTTTCTCTCTCTCGAGATATGCAGACGTACATTGCCCCCCCTAATTTCTTCTATACCAAGCAAGTTCAACATTTTCGGGTTTACTTTCCACCTAACTAATAACTATTGCTATTCCCCTGTTCGCTCTCTCTCCTTAAAAACTTAGCAATTAATTAATTAGTATATAAATACTAACCAATTATCAACTGATTCTTTTTCTTTTCCAAAAATTCAATTCTTTTCTTTCTTACTTACTTTCTTTCTTTCCTTATCAATTATCCTTAAACACTGTTGTTTCTTTTCCACAGTTTGTTTACAAAAAAAAGAGTCATTAGAATCTATAATATTATTTTTAAAGCAACGTTACAAGTGATAACTTGAATAGAGACTATTTGCTTTACTTTACCTTGCTTTTTTTTTCGTTTATCAGTCACGTCTTGATATTGCATAGTACTATTACCCACAATAAAATTCAAACTACCCCCGAGTCACCGTTTTCTTTTTGGAATTTTTATTTTTTTGAGGTTACTTTTTTCTTGCTTGAATTTGAATTGAATTGAATTGAATTGTGACTTTCTTCTTCCCTATCAAGCATTTTCCTTAGAAATTTTTATTTACAGTTATTATTTTCAGGTAACGTTTTTATACAGTTATAGATCTAATTAATTAATTGATAGTGTTGTGATCATGCCAATGGATTATCTTACCCCATCAACTTTACCACATCCAAAATTGAAGAGAACCAACACTGGGTTCACACCAAATCAAATTATTGCCTTGGATGCAGCAATCCCGGAATCAGCTAAACATATTTGGTACAAGTATTCTCAATTGAAAATATTGGATTCTCATAAAAGAAATGGTCCAGAAGACGAAGATAATGTTAAATCAGTCGTTGATGATCCAGACCGTTTTGAAGAAGAATTTGTTAAACATGTTGAAACATCTTTAGGTAGATCCATGTACAATTGTGACAATTTGGCTGCTTATCAAGCTGCATCAAACACTATCAGAGATGCTTTAGTCATTGATTGGGCTAATACCCAACAAAGACAAACCATTCAAGATGGTAAACGTGTTTATTATCTTTCATTGGAATTCCTTATGGGTAGAGCTATGGACAATGCCTTGATCAATTTGAACTCTGAGAAAAACACCCAGAAATCATTATCTGATTTAGGATTTAATTTGGAAGATGTTTTAGATCAAGAACCCGATGCTGCCTTGGGTAACGGTGGGTTAGGTAGATTGGCAGCTTGTTTTGTTGATTCATTGTCTTCTAAAAACTATAGTGGTTGGGGTTACGGGTTGAATTACCAATATGGTATTTTCAAACAAAAAATCATTGATGGTTACCAAATTGAAACACCAGACTATTGGTTGAATTATTCCAATCCTTGGGTTATTGATAGAAATGAAATTCAAATCCCAGTTGACTTTTACGGTTACGTTTACGAAGAACACGATCCAAACACCGGGAAGGTTAAAAAGAATTGGAATGGAGGTGAACGTGTTTTAGCAGTTGCTGCCGATTTCCCAATTCCTGGGTTTAACACTACCAACACCAATAACTTGCGTTTATGGAATGCTAAACCAACTACTGAATTTGATTTCAGCAAGTTCAATGCCGGTGATTACCAACAATCAGTTGCTGCTCAACAAAGAGCTGAATCAATCACTTCAGTGTTGTATCCAAATGACAATTTTGAAAAAGGTAAGGAATTGAGATTGAAACAACAATATTTCTGGGTTGCTGCTTCCTTGCATGATATTGTTAGAAGATTTAAAAAGAACCATAAATCCAATTGGCAGAAATTCCCTGATCAAGTTGCCATTCAATTGAATGATACTCATCCAACTTTGGCCGTGGTTGAATTGCAAAGAATCCTTGTTGATTTGGAAGGTTTGGATTGGGATGAAGCTTGGTCTATTGTCACCAAAGTTTTCGCTTATACCAACCACACTGTCATGGCTGAAGCCTTGGAAAAATGGCCAGTTGATTTAGTTGGTAGATTATTACCAAGACATTTGGAAATCATTTATGATATCAATTATTTCTTCTTGAAGAATGTGGAACACAGGTATCCAAATGATCGTGATTTATTAAGAAGAGTTTCTATCATTGAAGAGAGTCCAAAATCGGTCAGAATGGCTTATTTGGCCATTGTTGGTTCTCACAAAGTTAATGGTGTTGCTGAATTGCATTCTGAGTTGATCAAAACAACAATTTTCAAAGATTTTGTTAAAGTTTTCGGTCCAGATAAGTTCACTAATGTCACCAATGGTATTACTCCAAGACGTTGGTTGAGACAAGCTAATCCTAAATTGGCAGCTTTGATTGCTGAAAAATTAGAAGATCCAAATTATGATTACTTGACCAACTTGGGTAAATTGAAGAAATTAGAAGCTTTTGTTGACGATTATGAATTTTTGAAAAGATGGGATGCGATTAAGTTTGACAATAAACGTCGTTTAGCTACTTTGATTAAGGAAACAACTGATGTTGATGTTGATCCAACAGTTTTGTTTGATGTTCAAGTTAAAAGAATCCATGAATACAAGAGACAGCAATTGAACATTTTTGCTGTTATTTATAGATATTTGCATATTAAGGAATTGTTGAGCAAGGGAGTCAGTATTGAAGAAATCAAGACCAAACATCACATTCCTAAGGCATCAATTTTCGGTGGTAAAGCTGCTCCAGGTTATTACATGGCCAAGACCATTATTCATTTGATCAATAAAGTTGGTGATGTTATTAATAATGATCCAGAAATTGGCAATTTGTTGAAAGTTGTCTTTATTCCTGATTACAATGTTTCTAAAGCAGAAATCATTTGTCCAGGTTCTGATTTATCCAACCATATCTCTACTGCTGGTACTGAAGCCTCTGGTACTTCGAATATGAAATTTGCCTTGAATGGTGGGTTGATTATTGGTACTGTTGATGGTGCCAATGTTGAAATCACTAGAGAAATTGGTGAAGAAAACATCTTTTTGTTTGGTAACTTGGCTGAATCAGTCGAAGAAATAAGACACAGACATGTTTATGAAGGAGTTAAAGTCCCAGAAAGTTTACAAAAAGTGTTCCATGCCATTGAATCTGGAGATTTTGGTTCACCTGAAGAATTCAAACCATTGATTGAAAGTATCAGAGATCATGGTGACTACTATTTGGTTACTGATGATTTTGATTTGTTTTTGGAAGCCCATAAGAAATTGGAAAAAGTATATGGACATCATGGAGGTGATGAACATGATAAGAGTCATATGAATGAATGGGTCAAGAAATCTGTTTTGAGTGTTGCTAATATGGGTTTCTTCTCAAGTGACAGATGTATTGATGAATATGCTGAAAACATTTGGAATGTTGAACCATCCAATGTTTAGTGCTCCTTAAAACTTTTTTGAAAGATCTTTTGTTGTTGTGTTTTACCACTTTTAATTCTTAGCTATTTTTTTATATATATATAGATTACATAGTTTCTATATTTGAATTTTGTTTTTGTTTTTCACTTAAATTAACAAGTTTTCATTTCTAATTAGTTTATAATAAAAGTTGTTGTTGTTGTTGTCGATTGGTCAACTGTTAGTTGTTAAACGGATATTCGAATCAAGTTCGGATGGAGATAAACAAAACTCGCGGGAAAAATAGAAAAAAAAAAAGAAATTTTTTTGTTTATACTGAAAGCGGAATTTTGACTTGCTCGGCAATGAAGGGAGAGAAAGAGAAAGTAAGACAACGAGCGAGGGTTTTTTTTTTTGGTTCGGCTTGGGATCCCAGAGAAAGAAAAAAGAGTACTTCATATCAATTCAAACTAATAAACTATAAATCACCATCATTTCATTTGTTTTATCTCCTATCATATACAAATACCCTTGGTTTTGATAATATCTATGGTATATATTTTTACTCATTAGTATATTTGGATAAAACTTTATATACCTAGATACTCATTTTTCTTTGTATCTTTTTTTGTTTTATTTACCCATCCTTCATATCTTTACAACCCTTGATACCTTACCTAAACAACACACATCTATCTTTAATCAATCAAACACAAATCAATTATGAAATTAATATTATCAACATTGATTGTATTTATTCACACCTTATTGGTGCTGGCTTTACCTACAAAAGAAGGGTCAGATCCCAACTCAGCTAAGAAATATTTAGTTTCTGATTTACCTGGATTACATGAGAATATAACTCCAGATGATTCCATACCTTTGATGTTTGCTGGACAACTAGAAATATATCCTGAAACTGATACTCATTATTTTTTCTGGAAATTCAGTGATCTGAATCCAGAAACGGTTACTAATAGAACTATATTTTGGCTTAATGGTGGGCCTGGTTGTTCGTCTATGGATGGTGCATTATTAGAAACTGGACCTTTCAGAATAAACTCCCAACAACAAGTCATTAGCAATAATGGATCATGGCATAAGATGGGGGATATTATATACGTTGATCAACCTGCTGGTACTGGATTCAGTTATTCTGATACTTATATCACTGATTTAGATCAAGTGGCTGAGTATTTTTTAAAATTTATGGAAAAATATTATGAATTATTCCCTGAAGAAATAGGCTATGAGATTTATTTTGCTGGTGAAAGTTATGCTGGTCAATATATTCCTTATATTGCCGATGCTATATTACAAAGAAATAAAAAGTTGGTTGATGGTGAACATAAATATGATTTGCGTGGAGTCTTAATTGGGAATGGTTGGGTTTCTCCTAATGAACAAAGTTTATCATATTTGCCATTTTTCAAAGACCATGGGTTGATTGATGTGCATCATCCAAAGTGGGCAACATTATTAGCTAAACATGAACAATGTCAAAAAATCGTTAATAAAATAGACTCTACTTTTGATGATGGTGTAGTTCATTATTATGAGGTCAGCTCTTCTACTTGTGAAGCCATTTTAACTGATTTATTGGAGTACACTCAAGATACGGCTAGTGAAAAGGACCAAAGATGTGTTAACATGTATGATTACACTTTACGTGATTCTTATCCTTCATGTGGTATGAACTGGCCTTATGAATTGGTGAATGTGGGACCATTTTTAAGACAAGAAAAAGTTATGCATCAATTGAATTTAATCAATTTGAAAAAATGGAATGAATGTAATGGCAGAGTTGGTCGTACATTTCAAGCAAGACATTCTATTCCTGCAGTACATCTTTTACCTGAATTAGCCAAAGAAATCCCGGTGATGTTATTCAATGGTGCCAATGATATTATTTGTAATTCTCAAGGTGTTTTGTCATATCTCCAGAAATTACAATGGAATGGTGAAACGGGATTTACTAAAAAAGATAACCAAATAAGTTGGATTTATGACAATAAAGAAGTTGGTTATATCATATGGGAAAGAAATATTTCATTCATTAACATTTATAACTCATCACATATGGTACCATATGATTTACCCGATGTATCAAGAGCGTTGATTGATTTAATAACGGGTAAATATGATGAAAAGGATGTTGATGGCAAAAAATCATTTGTGACGTACCCATTAGGATCGAGAAAGGAAAGTGATGCGTCTGCCAATGGAGAAGAGAATGCTGGACTGGACAAAGTTCCTGGTGATAGTCCTTCACAGACTATAGACCCAATGATATCGTCATCTACTGCGTCATCATCATCAGTTGAGTCTTCCTTATCAAGCAGTACAGCATCGGCTGATTCCGATTCCACCAGTAGTAAATTCACAAGATTAATTCAATTAGCAGTAATTCTTGTGATATTCTGGGGGGTTTATGTGCTTTATGCATCCTATAAATCAAGACCATCGTCAATAATTAAAAAACCTACGAATAATACCAGCAATGTCACTCGCTCATCAGCTGGTAAGAAAAAGAATGTCCAATGGGCAGATCAATTAAATCAATTTGAAGATGATGAAAGAACTCAAGAACCCAACCAAGGGATCATTGCTAAAGCAATTGGTAAAATCACTGGATCGAAAGATACAAGAGGTAGATATGGTCCTGTTCAAAGAGGAAATGGTAATGAATACATAGATGATATTGAGTTGGGTGAAGGTCTAAGTGATCCTAATGTCGATGAGTTTATAATTGGCAGCGATGATGACGAGGAACAAGGACAGGCACATTCAGGTGCTGCTACCCATGATCAAAAACAAAAACCAATGAATTAGATTTTTCGGTACAGTGGAGATTAGAGATCTTGTAGATTTATATAACGAATAATAGTTTGATTTTTATTTTTTGTCTACACAACCTACAATAATCTAGATTGTGACTTTATCTCCCCCCCCCCTCTCTATGTCGGTTGTGTTTAACCTTTGGCAATTATTCTGTCTTCGGGTCGTGCGAAAAAAGACAAAACAGCCCAAACCAACTTGTAACGAATAGGAAAAAAAATGAAAAATATCCCATCAACAAACGATCTATTTAAAGGATACTCTAAGAAATCGAGGGGTGTTCAACCATAGCTCACAATCATGTTCAAACAATCCATACGTAGTCTAGCTACCAAGTCACCAATTTCAAGTGCTGCTGCCACGACCACCACCGCTAGTACCACCAGCACTACCACCACAGCTTCCTTGAATTTTGCAAAACCACCATCTTATACATTAGCTCAATTACGTGAATTCCCAAGTTTAGAACCAAAAACATTTATTCCATTACCAACGACATTTTTCAACACCGAAAAACCTATTCGTAGAGATATATTATGGAGTTGTGTTACATATGAAGCCGATAAGGCCCGAGTAGGATCAAATTATGCAATTTTAAAATCGGATTCACCTTATTCTAATCGTAAATTACGTCCTCAAAAAGGTTCAGGTCGTGCTCGTTTAGGTGATGCCAATTCTCCACATATGGATAATGAAATTAAAGCTCATGCTATAAAGGGACCTCATGATTGGAGTACTGATTTACCTAGTAAAATATATTCTCGTGGTATTCAAAATGCTTTTACTATGCATTATAAACAAGGAAATTTAAATGTTGTTGAAAATGAATTAGATTTCCAATATGGATATGATATTATAACTCAACTGTTTGTTTCAGTGCATAATTTGAATAAATTGAATTTATTATTTATAACTAATGAACCAAGAGATAATTTAATGGAAAGTATTAAAAAATTCTACATTAATGAAAAAGAATTTAATTCATTAAATAAAAAGGAAAAACCAAAATATTTACAGAAATTAAAAGGCAAAGTATTGACAAAGGAAGATGTTGAAGTTAGAGATATATTAAGAGCTCATAGAGTATTCATTGAATCTTCTGCTTTACAATGGTTCATCACTAAACATACTGTTTAAGTTTAAGTTTAAGAACTAGCAGATGTAAAATGTTTTATGTCATTATATAATTCGTTAATACATGTATATAGATTTTTTAATGAATGTATTCCCTAAATAGAACAGAATCATGATGCTGTTACTGCAAAAACTGGTTTGAGTATTGGAGAGTGTTATAAACTGAGATTTGATATACAAACAAAACATGTGTCACGTGTAAGTAATTAGGGCTTTTAGGGCTTTCTATATACAGGTGCAAAAACTTTTTTTTATATGGGCGATAGAAATAATGTATGCGCGCGATTCTTACTACTAGAGGTTTTTCTTTTTGTATGTTTTGTAACAGTGCGACTCACATAGTTAAGTAATTTTAAAGCCAGAGATTGTGTACAGTCGCACGCCCTCTAATCACATAGTTAATTCTCAAACTTTCTCTCTTTCTCTCTTTGCTTTTCTCCTAAGGAAAAAAAAAATTTATTTCATTTGTTGAAAATTTTTGTATAGTTCAGTTTAACAACACCAGTAATCAAACATGCCATTAGTTGTCCAAGAACAAGGTTCATTCCAACACATTTTACGGTATGTGAGTGTATTATAAGATTATTTGAATGAGATAGAAAAGGGTTAAGGAAGGAAAGAAATGATCCAACTACTGTTTGGGGGAAGATTAATCAAAGTTTTGAATGCAATGAAAAAACTTTTTCAAGAGATGGATATGGAACAAGATTTGACTGTTATCAACAAATATAAAGAAAAGCAATGATTTACTACTGTTTGGGAAAGATTTTGGATATGTGTGTCAACAATACCACTATTTACTTTGGAGTAATATGTTTTCAATATTATCAGAGACTTATCAAAATTTATGAGTTTATTATTATTGAAGTTCAATACCATCAAGCCTTTTTTTTAACCATCACTCTATTCAACAATCATTTAAATATTAAAATCTTTTTTTTCCCTGTTTAAAGTATTCGATTTACTAACATTATGAATTATTATTATAGTTTGTTAAACACCAACATTGATGGTAGAATCAAGATCATGTACGCCTTGACCAAGATCAGAGGTGTCGGTAGAAGATATGCCAACTTGGTTTGTAAAAAAGCCGATGTTGAATTAACCAAAAGAGCTGGTGAATTGACCCAAGAAGAATTGGAAAGAATTGTCACCATTATGCAAAACCCAACCAACTATAAAATCCCAGCTTGGTTCTTGAACAGACAAAAAGATCAAGTTGATGGTAAAGATTACCATGTTTTAGCTAACAACTTGGAATCTAAATTGAGAGATGATTTGGAAAGATTGAAGAAAATTAGATCTCACAGAGGTATTAGACACTTCTGGGGATTGAAAGTTAGAGGTCAACATACTAAAACTACTTCTCGTGGTCGTTAAATTTAATTCTACATTTATGTCAAATGCTAGAATAAGTTGATGAGAACAAAACAAAGCCAAAAGAATAATTGTATAGTTTAATAGTGTGAAATATATCATACATCATTTCATAATTTATCTATATCATAGAGTTATTTTATTGTTATTAATGTATTTTACTTGTATTGTTAGTAGTGGGATTGCATGTCTAGTAGATTTTGGCGATACCGATTTTCAAAGAGTATACAAATCCAAGCAAGAAACACTAAAGTCAATAAAGCTTTCCGTAGTGGTGTGCTTTTTACTAGACACAGTTGCTGTAATCTTTTAGTATTCAACTTGTGCAATGAAAGGTGTTTTCTTCTATCACAACTGCCCGCGGCCGAATTATTGACAGCATCCTACACATAGTATTACTATACTCTTTTGAATAAACTAGATAAGTTACTGGGAACTAAAGTGAACCCATTTTTAGAAGTTGTCTTTGTAAATCTAACTGGATGTTTCAGAGTCTTGCTGAAAAAAAAAAATTTTGATAAGCATCAATAATTCACCATCCCTTTGTTCAACTTGGTATACTACAACAAAAGGAGTTGATAATGATTTTCTCTCAAAAAGGGGGGTTTCCTTGAAAGTTAGACACCCACATATACTAAATAAGAATTTGAAGATTGTGCAACAGTTCAAAACTTTTTAAATATCGTACATTCTAATAATTAATCCAAATTGGGTAATTTAATTAAACTGAAAAAAAAAGAGACTTGCAAAGGATTATTGATAAAAAGGAGTTCGACTAAATAAATTATCATTATTTAATGATAACTAAAACGTAATTTTAAAAATAATTCAAAACTACTAAGGTATTGTTTGAAAGGGTTGAATAATGACTTTAACAGTTGAACAAGTAAAGCGTTTCAGTAATTAATTATGGTGTATTGTTTGGCATGCAAGTTATTTAACTGGGTATCAAATGTTGGTAGTGGTGGGTAAGTCTCATATCCCTCGTCTAATTTAAAACTCCAACCACACGTAACTGCAGTAATTCTGTTCATTGTTCATTGTTTATCTGTCAAATAAGCCCATATCTGGATAAATAAATTTCTTTTGTCCTTTTCTAAACAAGGTTAACAAATTACTAGCGTATTAGTTGACATTACAACAAATCTCAAAAAACCATCATCAATCAAACAAACAATCAGTCAACCCTTTCAAATTTAATCAAAAAAGGGAAATCAAATTGTTTAAATTGTTGGTTGTTGTTAATGTGTCACAGAAATGAGAGAAAAAAAAAATAATAGGAATTGTAATTTTGTAACACTTAATTAAAAAAAAAAAATCTTTCTCCTTTGTAATAATATTTCTAATTTTGGAAAGGGGGTTGGTTAGTTGGTTGGTTGATTGTTGCTCGTCTATTTTCCTTCTCCTAATATGAGTTATTACGCCTTGTTCAATTAACATGCCATTATTAGATTATGCCTAACATTGTCTAACGTGTTCACTTGACAAGAAGACCAATCCACGAATAGTTGCACAAAATAAAAGGGGATTCACACATACTTAAAACGTGTACCATATACACGCACAATTATTCCATACTGAATGAACTTTAAGGGGGGGGGCTATTCAATAACATTAATTGTATTAAGCAACATTTGAACTACTTTATAAAGTAATAGGGGTTGGGCATTAAAACAATACAGACTCCCTTTATAACTCTTTTATTGTTGTTGAAAACAATTTCTCGTGTAGAGTAGAGTTTTTGTAAAAGTTTCGCAACCAATGCAAATTGCAAGTTTGATTTTATTTTTTACAGGGGTTTAATTACCAAATTCTGGTGAAAAAAAAAAACACCACCACACACTTAACATATTAGAAGCTACAAAATTTAGGGTTTCATTTCATAATCATAATGATGTGCGATTCGTAATATTAATAGATACATATACATATATAATTCGTTCATACAAACAATTATTGTAAATTGGTGATATCACCTAAAGCTTTACATTCTTGTAGTTTACGAGTGACTTTACTCTTACTTGGCATAAATTTGAATTTCATAGAAGTATAGGAATTTGTAATCGGGAGTGGGGAAATGCTAACAGGTTTTGGTAATGGTGTTGATTGAGCTTGAATTGGTAGTTGCACAGATTGTACAGATTGTACAGGTTGCACTTGTGCTGGTGGAGGTGGAGGTAAAGTTGATATTTGTTCTGGTTGGTGTTGCTGAAATGGGGGGTAATTTGAAGTTGGTGGTAATACAGTGATTTCTTTTTCCAGATTCAGTTGTTTTCTTATTGATTGTCTTTTATTTTGAAACCATATTTGTACAGCCTTTTCCGTCATGGAAACTTTTTTAGCAATTTGAATTCTTCTTGATTTATTAGGGGTTGTTCCTAAAGCAAATTCTTGATTCAATATATTTAATTCATGAGGTGAAGTTCTTCTTCTTTTACGTCTTGCTAATGGAGCATTATCAATTGATGGTTCTTGCAGTGGGAAAGTAGCTAGTGAATGTGAAATAAATGCATAAGCCTTGTTGTCAGTAGGAGTAGAGGCAGGTGAAGAAAGTGTTGGAGATGAAGAAGATGTGGAAGCAACTGATGAACTGGTGGATGCCTTTAATTTTCTTTCTTCTAGTATACTAGTATCCATTATTGATGAATCATCGAGCACAGAAAAGCTTCTCTTATTGGAACTAGTTACCAGTGAAGTGGCTGATTCTGGAGTTGGAATATAACTACCATAAGTCATTGATGGACTTTGATAAGCAGCTGAAGTATTTATTGATGGCAATGGTGCCTTGTATGGGGTACTAGTAGTCAATGGATGATCTCTATAATGACTACTTGGAGCAGTTGGTAAAATAGAAGATAAAGGTGGTAAACTTAGTTTTGAACCATTGTTGGAATTAGTTAATGGAGTGATTGGTGGTAAGATTGATCTTTTAGTTGGTGTTTGTTGTAAGTGCATCATCATGGAGGACAAAAGTTAGCGTGTAATAGTCTTTAAGCGAAAGGAAAGTGAAAGCAAAAGTTACAGTAAAGTAAAAGGAAAAAAAAAGGAAGAACAATTTTGTATTCCAAAATAAAAAAAAACAAGTTGGAAATACCTTTGGCTATATTTATATTTCAAATTATATTTGTTTTGAGTTTGAAAATGTCAAAAATTTCAATCTGACCAAACTAATATAAACAACAAAAAAGGAGAGAGAAGGGGGAAAAATTAAATCGAAATAACACAAAATTTAAGCACAACTGCTGCTCTATGTATGGTGTAATAAATGAATAAATGAATTCGATTAAATCCCAAAAAATAAAGTTGCAATTAAGAGTAAAAGGGAGAATTAACAATTAGGAACAATAAAAGAAATAGAAGAACTAGAAACAGAAGAAGATTTCGTTGTTTATTTTTTTGCATTTGCATTTACAAATATGAATTGTTATTTTTATGCATGAAATAATTATGCATAAACTAATTGAACATTAAATTAAAAATTTGGATTTGGTGATACTGTGCTTTTGCTTTTGTTTATTATTATCCTAATTGGTAAATAAATTAAACAAGAGAAAAAATTTTATTCGCGTCTCAAAAAAGATTTTCTATTGTTACCTGTCTAATATGCAAATCCAATATTTACAATCTACTAAAATCCCACAGGTCCAAAGAATTCCACGTCTACCACGACTACGACCATGACCATGACCATGACTACAACCGCAACCACCACTGCCCAACCTCCCAACCGCTAAACGCCACCACTACTGTCCCACCAACCATTAATTAATTAAATATTGCAGTTACAAAATAGAAATCCACTAAAAACAATGAAGATTCTAATACGTTTTATTTTAATTTTAATTTAACTTCACATTCACATTCACTTCACATTCACTTCACATTCACTTCATTTACCCAATTTAGCGATTAATTGTGCAATAGTTTGTGGTAACAAAAAACACGAAAAGACTCACTTCTTTCATTTTTTTTTTGAATTCTGTTTAAATCATTTTAGAATAATTTTTTCAACCAGTTAAATCTCAATTAATTAATTGATCAGGTTGTTGGGTAATTATTCTTACGTGTCAATTTGCCTATATAGTTAATATTATTAACTCAAGCTCAAATATGCATATGTGTTACCTGCGTAAATGATCTGATTTAACTTTTTGGGACCAGAAATTCTTCTCTTCCACTTTCCCATTCAAATCAATTACGGTAAAATTACTTTTATTACCAGAATAGTCCAAGATCAAGAAATACTTCGAGGAAATAAAATATCAAAAAAAGAAACACATAAAAGATGATCCACTAACAACAAGAATCAACAACATCAATAACAATGGTAACCAACTATTGTTCTTGTGATAGTACCACTATAGTTATTATTATTACTAGTGGGTATTAACACCCATAATAGAAAGAACAAATGAAGAATTTCGTTTCTCTGTAATTTAGTGTTAAATTAATCTGATATCCTAATTAGGTATCTAATTTACTCGATTAAGTAATTATGGTTGGAAGTTTCAGATCAGGACTTTCAATTCCACCCCAAAAGTTTTTTTTAGTTCAGCTCCTTTTTTTTATTTTTCGTGTCAAAGATGCACTACGCCAATCCCAATCTAACGACAAACTAATTGATCTCCTAGAATGTTCATAGCATTCACTGAGTCTCAGACTTAGATCAATCATACTCTAATCTCAATGGGATTTGATGCAAATCATTGAGATCTCACACTTCACTCTCTAAGAAGAATATGAGAGTTTAACAATGTTTCATTTTGGCTCGTGAGCAAATTTAATTTGGAAAATTAATTTCTGAAACAGCCCATCCGAGTAATCTTGCCCTCGAAACCGTATTCTCGTCAACTTTGTCATTTTTTGCAGTTAGGGGGGGCAACTTCGTTACCATCGACCTAAAAATAACCGAACAAGAATTGTCATCCAACTCATTCTTGATACTGATGATGATGCAAAAATTTGCTCAATTGAGAGTTATGAAGTATATGCCACTTCGCGTAGTTCTTTGATTTGTTCAACGTAATTGCACAGTTTAAAATAGTACATTGTCATCGTGCATCCACAATTAACTTTAGGGCACAAGTTTTCTATTTTTACACCGTAGTACGTAATTTTGGCGTCGTTATTATTATTATTTCTTCTATGATTTTATATTTTATATTTTGTGTTTAATTGTTTACATTTTGGCTTCGTTGAGTTTTTGAACCCGTCGCGCGAATAATTTTTTTTAAAATCGACTTTAATTAACTAATTAATTTTATCCTTCTTCTTCTTCTGTGCTTTGTGTTAACTATTGCAAGTGGTAGTTGTAATAGAATTACTTACAACTTTCTTTCACTTAGAAAGAAGATGTTGCTTACTTGTGAGTCCATGGTTATTAGTCTTCTTGTTGATACTCACAGTTCCCCCCTCTTTCTCGAAAGCAAACCTTAAACTATGATACCAATTAATACTCCACACCATTTTTTGGTAGTAACGTAACGTATGTTAATGCATTAGAGTGTAATTTTACACTCCTGGTGGTTGTCATGAGCCCCACCGCCATTTTTATTGTTATTGTTTGCAACCTAAAATTTTCAGATATCCAACCCACTACTACCAAATTTTAGATGCGAAACGGAAAATTAAATTATCACTAATTTTTTTGGAAATGATCATTAATGACAACTACAAGTACTGGTAGGTAGGTTACCTTTTGAATACTTTGAACCGACTTGAACACGTGCTCTGAGCAATCAAAAAACCGAAGAATAAAAGTCGTGTATATTGTACTCAGTTCAATTCAAAGCCATCAAGAGTTTTTTTTTGTTCCTTGTTCTCTGTAATCTCAATTTTCATTTTTTTGGCTTTTTCCTCTGCAACACTCAACATTTGCTTTACAACAATTTTATACTGGTCCCCATTACCAACCCTCTTTTATCCAAATATTAACTTAGATTCAACAATTAGATCCTTTTGGTTTTCATTTTCAATTCAATTTTTAGATTTTTTTTTATTTCATTTTTTTTTGTTTACTTATACATTTATATATTCAACATAAATGGAAAATATTGGGCCAAATAGACTGTCGGCCCGTCAATATCTATTGATAACCTTCCTCATTACATTTGTTGTTTCCATTTCAACATATCTATATTGTGCTGATTATGTATCATACAACATTTGGAATTCAGTAACCTCAAAATCCAACAAACCATACATATCTATAAAGACATTAGACTTGAATGATACCCAAATCGACGATCTTAAACGTTTGGGGTTAACTCCAAAGAAATCAGTTGAGATAGTGAAACCAGATAACAGCAAACAAACCATCCATGGAAGATTCCTACACATTACTGACTTCCACATTGATCATCATTACCAAAAAGGTAGTGATATCGACAAAGTTTGTCACGGGGGTGAAGGAAAAGCTAGTAAATATGGAGATGCCATTTTGGGTTGTGATTCACCTCCCATTCTTGTTGAAGAAACATTCAAATGGATCACGGATAACCTTATTGACAAAATAGATTTTATTGTATACACTGGTGATTCAGCTAGACATGATAATGATAGAAATTACCCTAGAACTAGACAACACATTTTCAATATGAACAAAGAGATAAGTGATAAGTTTGTCACATTGACTTCAGAATCCGATGGCCAACCTCTCATTTATCCAGTGTCTAACAATGATATTATGCCTCACAATCTTATGGATACAGGGCCATCTTTGCAAACCAGAGAATTATTCGAAGCTTGGAGACCATTCATCCCTCAAGTTCAAATGCATACTTATTTGATGGGTGCCTACTATTTTCAAGAAGTGATTCCTAACCAATTGGCAGTATTGTCACTCAACACAATGTATTGGTTTGATTCCAACCCTATGGTCGATGATTGTGACAACAAAGGTGATCCTGGTTATAAATTATTCGAATGGTTAGGGTATGTTTTGAAAGAAATGAGAGCCCGTAATATGAAAGTATGGCTTTGTGGTCATGTGCCCCCAAATGAAAAGAATTATGACACCACATGTCTTCGTAAGTACATTGCTTGGACCCACGAATATAGAGATGTCATAGTAGGAGGATTATATGGTCATATGAATTTAGATCATTTCATCCCGTTAGATTCAGTACAAGCTTATAAATCTATCCAAAAAGATTTCAAAGATGAATTTAAACAGAAAAGTGTTTTCAGTGTGGAAGACGAAGATGACCTTGCATTAGAAGATTCAAACTTATACAAGGCTTTAGATGAAAATTTCAGTGACAAATTTTTTAGAGTTACAGGTGGGGTTCCTAATAACAAAGTGACATACTTGGAAACGCTCAGAGAAGAATTATATGCACCATTGAAGGGAAAGAAGAAATCAGGGGAACATTTCGAAAGATATTCAATAGCTCATGTTACTGCATCAATCATTCCAACTTTCAACCCAGGTATGAGGGTATGGGAGTATAACATTACTGATTTGGAAGATAAGCTACAACAAGTTAAATTTGAACCTTGGGATAAGTTTTTCGCTGGTGTTGAACGAATGATCGAAGTTCAGTCCAATTATGTCGATGAAAAGGACAACGATGAAATGAATTGGCAAGAAATGGATGATATAACTATTGAAAGGAAGAAGAAACATAAGAAAAAGAATAGGAAAAAGAAGAAGGATCATACATTCCCTAAACCAATGCCAGAGAATTTACCACTTGGTCCTGCGTATATCGAACAAATATTTACTCCAGAAAGATATGTACAATACTATGCCGATTTGGAATCCATCAACAAAGGTAAAAAAGAATTTGATTATGAAATAGAGTATAGCACTGATGATTCCTTATATGGATTAAAGGCATTAACAGTTGAAGAATGGATCAAGTTTGGTAGAAAATTAGGTGAGCCAGTAAAAGATCTTAAAAATAATGTCAATAAGGGGAAGAAAAAGAAGAACAATGGTAAAAAATATAAAAAATTACAACAAATTTGGAACGCTTATTTGAAACATGCATTTATTAGTTCTGATTATGAACATAAAGGATACGGTTAACGATTTTTATTTTGTATGGTCACTTTTATTATTCTATTTTTTTATTTTTTTATTTTTTGATTATTTTGATGTAGTAACGAATATAAATTTTACATTTTTAAAGACTTATTAAGATGGTTAACTATTGATATTTCTTGATACTTGATTAAGAACCAAGATTACTTAAACATCTCCGCAATATTTTTTGTACGACTGTTATACTACTACATTTGCAATCAGCTAATTTATCTGTGTGTATTTAACAAAGCCAACCAAGGGTGTCTAACTTCTTGATTATAATAGATATAAATATGTCCCTCCTTCCCTCTGAACTTCACCTGGTCACAATTATTCAGAAAGGCACGACTAGGTCGTTTCTCCAACTGCGTCAAAATGACCTATCTCTTCCCCTTTGGTCCTTTAAATATTCTGATAACCATAATATTGTAGGATACATACTTTTAAAAAAGTGCGCGGGGTTATCAACAAGGGTTAAAGCCCTAAAGAAAAAATCCTACACGTGACTGCATTTTATTTGTATTATCACACTATCAAGATGTTCGCACTCCTAGCTACTCACTTTTGATAATTTTTTTTTTTTTCACCAACAGTTGTTTAAACGTCCTTTTCTTCTTTTTTTGTTTCGTCAGTAATTTATACCATTAAATTCCTATCGTCAATTAATAAAACAAAGTCGAAATGGGTGGTGCTAGAGAAAAGAAAGTTCAATACTTCTCCAAATTAAGAGAATTGTTAGAAGAATACAAATCTATCTTCGTCGTTGGTGTCGATAATGTTTCTTCCCAACAAATGCACGAAATCAGAAAGGCCTTAAGAGGTGATGCCGTCGTCTTGATGGGTAAAAACACCATGGTCAGAAGAGCCATCAGAGGTTTCTTGTCTGAATTGCCAGAATTTGAAAAATTGTTGCCATTCATCAAAGGTAACGTTGGTTTCATTTTCACTAACGGTGATTTAAAATCCATTAGAGACATTGTTGTTTCTAATGTTGTTGCTGCTCCAGCCAGAGCTGGTGCCGTTGCTCCAAAAGATGTTTGGATTCCAGCCGGTAACACTGGTATGGAACCAGGTAAGACCTCTTTCTTCCAAGCTTTGGGTGTTCCAACCAAGATTGCCAGAGGTACCATTGAAATTGTTTCCGATGTTAAGGTTGTTGAACAAGATGCTAAAGTTGGTCCTTCCGAAGCTACCTTGTTGAACATGTTGAACATCTCTCCATTCACTTATGGTATGTCTGTTGTTCAAGTTTACGACAATGGTCAAGTCTTCCCATCATCCATCTTGGATATCACCGATGACGAATTGATCAGCCATTTCGTTTCTGCTATCAACACCATTGCTTCTATCTCTTTGGCTGCTGGTTACCCAACCTTGCCATCTGTTGGTCACTCCATCATTAACAACTACAAGAACGTCTTGGCTTTGTCTGTTGCCACTGACTACACTTACGAAGGTTCTGAAGCTGTTAAAGACAGATTAGCTAACCCAGAAGCTTACGCTGCTGCTGCTCCAGCTGCTGCCGCTGCTGGTGGTGCTGCTGAAGAAGCTGCCACTGAAGAAGCTGCTGCCGATGAAGAAGAATCTGATGACGACATGGGTTTCGGTTTATTCGATTAAACGGAAAAGCCACGACTGTATAATTAGTATATCTTTATTTAAAATACAAGTTCTCATCTTCATTTAAATTTTTTTTTTGTTTGTATTTGTATTTGTGGATTTGTATGCTGGCCTTTTTTTTTTTGCAACAACTAGCAAATACACCACAAGTTCAAGTAATGGAAACAAAGAACAATTGGTATACCTATGGTTCCAATTACACCACAAATAACATCACTTACGACTTGGCTTCAATTTCACCGAAAAAGTCCTTAGAATGTGAATTGACAATTGAATTTCTTAAAATAATCTACATCATTGATGAGGCACCCTACAAGTCATGGCAAAAAACAATCGATTCCTGTCAAACGATCCATAAATCGTTCGAACGAATATCAGAAATACTCATAAAGCAACCAAATCTAGAAAGTAACGTAACGAATTTCTTGAAAAACAATCGACTCAAGTACATTCTTGAAAATGTTATACTTGAGAGTTTAAAGTCACAAATTTCGAAATGGGATATATTAGTCCACATTAATAATTTGTATCCGGTATCTTTACTTATCGAAGCAGTTTATGACTGGTCAAACATTTATTTGGTTAATATTGATGAAGAATTATCACTAGTTCTATTATGTACATTTCAAGTGTACAGAAATATTGAAGATGAAACACATGAACTTGACGTTATGATTAAGGAGATGAAGCAACGACACAGTTACCCAGAAATACGAGCAAGAAATGTTAACAATCTCATTCTATTAATTTTAAGTAAAATGAAACCAACATTGGTTTTCTTTGAACTTATCAAACAACTGATATTGTATGCGAAAACAGAATGTGAGATTAGACACTTAATTCAAGATTTTGCAACTCTATTGGAGAATTTAAAACAAACTACTAATCAAGAAAACAACAATGAATTAACAAAAATAAAACTATTAATTCAAGAAATTATTATTATTATCCTAAAATCGTCTTACGAAAAGATAAATTGGAATTGCTTTCAGCAAGCTCAATCAGATTATGAGAGTATTTTCCAAACTTTACTGACTGCCTATCAATCCCAACTTGCTAGTTCTACAATGGTTCAAAATTCAGATATACAGCTATTTATTGACGACTATAATAATGATCCTAATCCAAGTTTAAATAGAGAAAACGCAGCAGAATGGATTAATAATGTATTTTGCAATTCAGAAAATCTCGAAGAAGATGATGATTACTTTGAGCCCGAATTCGAATTACCAAAAATGATAGCAGAAGGCAGCAACACATCGATAAGACCTCACAGAAGATCATTAACTGAACCCATTAAACGCTTAATACTGAAGAGAACTCCAAAAGACAAGTCAAAATGGCATTTCTGGAGATTTGCAAATAAAAAAAGACTCTCAAACAGCTAGGTAAACTAAATTACATATCCCATAATACAAGTAAAACAAAAACTCCTAATAGTAGTTTATTAAATTTCATTCTATTTACATGAAAATAATTTATATATGATGCTTCTTTATTTTTTTCTAATCTCTCTTTCTCACATAGTCCACTGGAAGTTCTTGAGTTTCTCTGATTTCTTCAACCACAGGTTTATCAATATGTTGACTTAATGCACTCGTCTTTGGCCAGAATTGTGGTAATAACCCAACTTTCTTAAGTAACCATGTAACACGAGGAGTAGGAACTGCACCCATACCTAACCAATATTTTGTTCTGTGTAAATCCAACGACACATCCTTTATTTTCAAACCCGAGTCATTACCTGATGAAGGAACTGGAATAGGGTTATATGTACCAATGACTTCCATTGGTAATTTTTGTTGAGCTTTCTTAGCCTTCATCACAACAATGTTATATATTGGTTGGTGTTTTCTTCCAAAACGTGCCAATCTTATTTTAACCATATTACGTTTATAAGCCGTCTTTTCGGCAACTGACATTATTGGAGATGACATCTGGTTGTGGTTAGTAAACAATGCTGTGATAATACTGATTTGATAGAATAGTAGTAGGTGATGAAACCGAAAAAAAATTTAACAAGTCCATATTGATGGTGAAAAAAAAAGCATACAAATCGTACCATTTTGCACGACCGAAATTTGTTTTATGTTTTGCAACATCGAAGTATAAACAACCTTCTACTAAAAAAATTTAACTAATTATGAAATTTCATCTATTATACAAATATAAACACTAATACGTCAACTAAAGTTTCTTCTTGGCTTTAAATTTTTGTTTAGGTTTAGAAATCTTGGATTTACCTAAAGTTTTACCCTTTTTCAAAACTGGAGTACTATCTGCATCGTCATCAGACCAATTGTCTTCTTCATTTCTTGATCTTTTAAATTTCAATTTATTCTTTTGACCTCTAATTGGAGCCTGCTTGACAGCGTCCAAGTAAGCATCAATACCTGATCCCTTATTAGCCAATGGATCTTCTTCATTATCTTCCTTAAACACCAATTTCCCATTCTTGGTCTTGAATTCTTCCTTTCTATTCTGCAAGTCTTGTTTGGTGAATTTCTTTGGTTTGGATGATGATATATGTGCTAATGCTTGTCTATCCAACAAATTCAATGGCTCGTCACCTGTTTCCAAAATGAATTGGTTGGATTTACCAGCCTTTCTGTGTCTATTAGCATCTTCATCATAAATATCAACTTCATCTTCAGAAATATCGGAATCATACAAGGCTTCCTCATAAGCAGAAACAAATTTCTTTTCAGAATTATGGCTAGATCCAGCAGTTTTAGATCCAGTCTCACCTTCGGCTTCAGTCTCAGCTTCTTGTTTTCTCTTGGCTCTGTTTCTTGATTTCTTGATGTTAGCAACCAATTTCTTATCTTCTTCAGGTATACATCTTTCAACTTCTTCAACACCAAACTTTCTAATCAATCTTTCCAAAATATGCTTGACTTTAGATTTAAAGTGGCCCTTGTGTTCATGTGACCATCTCATTAATTTGCTCAACAAGTCAGACAAGTTTTGTTTAACCATCTCTTCTGGCAAAGACAATACTTCAACTTTGACAAACCCAATTGCTGATTTAGCAATTTCACGTGAGTTATGAGTCAAGAATAACTCAACGGTAGATGCAATTTCCAATAACACATCAGTAGGCAAAACGTCTTTAAATTCGAATATTAAACAGGAAATTGCTGTAATTGTAGCTGAGATCATATGAGGATTTTGGGCCGCTAAACCAGCACTGACCATTGTGAAAAATTCTGTCAATGAAGCTGATGAATTAGGAGCATCAGAGTCAAAACCAGGAACTCTCGAATTCTCAATAACACCTCCTTCATTCATCTTTTGTCCCATTTTGATCAATATTTGGTATGATAATCCTCTTGATCTTTCATTAACATCTTTGGTTGCCATGATGATTTCTTGCAAGATTGCTGGGATGAAATATAAATCAGTAGATGGTAGCAATTCCAAAACTAATAAAATTGCATTAAGTCTTGAGGATCTTGCTGAATTGTGTGTTTGTTCTATGGTTTCAATCAAAACCCTTTCAATTTCTCCAATGAATTTCAAAATTGATTGTTTACCAGTTTCAGTTTCTGCTAATCTTGAAATAATTCTATATGCCCTTTTTTGCATTAATGGATTCTTTACCAAAGAAACAGTAGCAACAAAAATAGAAAACAAAGCGTTATGAGAAGATTCTGGAACGTATTTAGCCATAGCTACAATCAAATCCATCATAGTAATACTAGTACTAGGAATGTCAGTCTTGCTTTGCTGCTGTTGTTGTTGAGAAGTTTGACCTGCTTCTTCATCCATAGCTTGCTTTAACATTCCACATACTTTGTCAAATGTGGTGGCTAATTCATCTTTTGGTATGATATTCAAATAAGTTTCAATAGTTTCCAAAACAAATCCTCTCGAATCAGCTACTGTATAAGTGAAAACATTAAACAAAACAGTCAAAATGTTACCAGCAATGGTACTTAAATATTCAACATTTTTACGTGCTTCCTCTTTAGGGAATTCTTGTTGCATTAATAAATCTTCGTCTAAGGCTCCATCACGGTATGCAACATTCGACTCAACTAATAATCTCCATGCATGACAAATTGGGACTCTCAACTCAACTTTTGCAAACATCAAATCTGAAAGTTTAGTAGCAAAAGTTTCATCAAAAGCAGAAGTTAAATCTTTTGGTAAATCACAGAAATGTGGCAATAAAGACCAAATTTGATCAACAATCGTTTGAAAGATCTTGCTGTTAATAGATTCCTTATTATTAGACTGTTCAATTTTCGTGTCAAAGAATTCAATATTTGGTAAAATAGAATTCTTGTAAAAATCCAATTCAGCAAACCTCACATTATCTCTTAAGAGTGGTAATAACCAAGCTCTACCTGGACCACCATTTTCACCAGTTAAATTCAATGGCAACACACTCAAAACAACTTCTGGCCCCATAGATGAGATCGATGCGGCAATAACATCTTCTGCTTCTTTGTTGTAAGGGAAATTGTCAGTTTCATTGGTTCTCCAATCACCTACATTCTTCAAAACATCAAGAAAATCAGGGTTGGCTCTGCTTCTCAATTTTAAAATCGTAGCAGTGGTAAATTCCAAAATTTCTTTAGTTGCATTTTGATACTTTATTGAAAATAAAATATCTTCAATCATCTTGCTAATGTATGTTATGGCATCATCAACGGTTTCATAAATTTCGCCAGTGATTCCATTTGTTGGTGATGGCTGTAACAAGAATTTATCTGGAATTGATTGAGAAACAATAGCAATAAGGCATTGTGAAGCACTAGTATAAATATCTTTTGATTCGGATGACAAGTATGATGAGACTATAGGTAACACAGTAGGTAATTTGCTAATACAGGATTCTGGAGATAATAAGGCAAAACTCTCTAAAGCTTTGGCAACAACAGCCAACCAAGAAGCAGCCAAATGTGTGTCATTAATAGATGGTTTTAAATCAAAAATCACATTCAAAACACGAGTGAATTTCTCAACATCAATCACGTCTGTCATTGATTGAAACAATCCTTCAAAGGCACCAAATGCCGACGAAACCAAAAATTGATCAGATGTCTTTGAAATTTCCAACAAAATGTCACACAACTCTTCAATTTTGTTAACTGGCCATGAATTTGTTGAAGTAATCATTTTGATTAATTGCAAAACATGAATAATTTGAGAGTTTACTTCTTTGTTCTTCTTCTGGGTTTTGTATGTATTTAATAAGGTTGACAACTGAGTTAAGGCAGCATCTGCAGCTAAAGGAGCTGCTACATGTGTTGGTGATGGAGAAGCTGGTGGGTTTGATAATATTTTACTAACAGCCTCTTGAGCTCTCTTTCTTACTTTTGGTCTCGGGTCAAAAGAAGTTTCCAATAATGCTAAAAATGCTCTTTTAGGAGAAACCTGGCCCTTGGAATTCCACGATGAACCGTCTTGTGCTAAAAGCAAACTTTCTAATGCACCAATGGTAGATCTAACCAATGCTGCTTCGGCATTTTCTAATGTTAAAGGTTGGGCTAATTTTGCTAATATTTGATTGAATTTGGATTTCAATAATGGTTTTGGAGTAAATGGGAACACAAGGTCCAAGAAATATGCTGTTGTTGCTGCCAAATTACTATCAAGAATTTGATCATTTGAAATACATTGATCTAATAACGACAAAAACGATACAAAGTAGGCAACTGGTGTTTTGTCATTCTTTTGTTCTTCAATGTTCTCTTCTACAGCAGATAATATTATTGCTAAATGTTTTTGGTTGTCAAGTTTGGAATTAATTTGAGATCTAATCTTTGATAATTTATCTTCTAACTCAAAGGAGTCGATGGATAATCCACCATCAGGATTATTATCATTCATCACTAGTTTGGTAGTTAATTGCAAGAAGAGTCTATCTGTTTTTTAGAGGGGATTTTCTAATTTTTTTTTTTCACATAAACTTTTCGTACAACAAAAAATGTGAGATGAGGTTACACAAAATCACATATCACGTGAACAACAATTTCCTTTAAGTTACCAACTTACATTCAACATATACAAAGAATAAATATCGATTGAATCATGCATCTAAATGCAATTGGTCTAATAAATAGTCTATAATTTCAACGTCCTTTTCATACTGAAGCAATGCAGTTTTGTATAGATTGATATCATCTGTATTCTTGTCTGATGAAAAAGTTGGGTCAAATGATCCGATTTCCTCATTGATGGCATACTTTTTGGTCAAATAATACCTGACATCATCAACCAATTCAATTGTATCTGTGTCTTGTCTTTCTTTAATTCTTTCTGCAGACTCTTTGATCAAGTCAGACAACTTTTGGCGTTCTATTTCCAGATTAAAAATTTCTGATAAATTATATGCAATCATTTTTGTCACATGTTGTTCTAGCTTATCACATCTAGTTTGCCAGGATGCTCGGATCAAATCATAGGCATTGCAGTCTAGTTTGTCTTGTAAAGATTGAAACTCTTGGAAGTTGAACTTTTGGAACTGAGAAGTGATGTTCACAGCACTCATTGTTTTCAACCTTTCCAAAAACAATTCGTCAGCAGCAAATAGTAATTCTAGTGACAAATCCAATGGAATGTTGTTGATATTGTCATGATACAAAAAGGATAACACCATTTCAGCAATTTTCTGATTGGCAGTACTTGTGGAAACTTGAATTATTGCAAGATGGTCCGTATCTAGCTGTGGACGATTAATGACTTGAACTCCAGCCTCTCTATATAATGGCAAGTCTTCTTCTGCAACTGTAAACATTTCTGATTTAAACATAGTATCAAAATACTCAGATCGAGCAATTATTGATTTGTTCACAGGATAATAAATAACAGATTCAGACTCGGAATCGACACAAGCTAGAATTACGTCTGGGATAGAGTCTGCTTCAAGTAATGCTTCTCTCTGAGCATCACTCAAAAACTCTGTGCAATCGATATCTTCCAAATCAACATCATCTTTCAAGTCCATTTCCGTGCTCAATTTCTCACCAAGAATCTTTTGCAATAAGAAATCATCCAAATCTTTTCTCGCCTTTTCAACAAACTTGAATGACAAATCATGCCCTATCTTGGCTCTTGCTTTTTCGTCTTCAATTCCCTTTATCTCTTCAATACCGTCTACCAAATCATCGAGCTCATACATTCGTGCCAATTTAAGCAACTGATCTTGAATAGCATAACTGTCATTCAAAACAGCATGAGTTCGAAGATAAAAATAATTTATCACTCTTTTGAATACTGCAGGATCAACACTCATGGGCATTGTAATCACAGTCAAATTTTCCCATTCCCCATTAAATTTTTCCTCAAAATAAGGACTTCGAGATGCCAATAAAAACCTATGCAGTTTGAATACTCTTAAATCTTCAGGGATCCCAGGTTGCTTAAATTGAAAAACCATGTCTGCAGTAATAGTACCTAGTAATGGGTTCAACAATGAAGCTATATGACCAGCAAATGGTTGTGTCACATCCACCGCTTTTGAAATATCAAAACTTACTAGTAAGTCTCTAATTTCATCTGTCAAAGCACCATATATACAACGTGCTCCTTGAAAAGTATCTCGATCACAAACAGCACCACGTTGTAATAATAATTCAACGATATCATAATGCCCACACAATGAACTCAAAATCAAAGGTGAATAATCATACTCATCAACCTGGTTTATGTCTAGGTTTGGAGTAGATAATAACGAGTCCACTACTTCAATATCCCCAGTTCTGCATGCCAAACAAATCTCACTAAATGCCTTTGCCACTTCGGGATCTTGGTTGGAAGAAGAAGTACTAGAAGCGGGGGTTCCTCTATCCAATTGGTGACTTATAGAGAAAATCAGATCTATGGAAACATCTAGATCTGGTCTTGCAGGGTCTGAAGACATAATGAAAGCGTAAGCATTTGAAATTAATAATTGATTAAAATTTTATTGACTTTGAGAGTATTTTTTTTTTCTCTACCCGTAGCGATACCTGATTGCCCATACAAGGCAAAATGAGAACTGTGGATAAAGCTGATAAGAGTAAATCCACGGTTCAAAGTTCTCAGCACGCAAAATATTCCACGCAATATTATCAAGGGTTTCAGTATACTTGTTGTGTAGGAACATCATATTTACAGTATAGTGGCAATAGTTGTAGATGGGCCAAGAATAAAACTTTCTATTAAAAGACGATAAATCGCAAATCTGACTATCTTCATTTTATAAGCAAAATTGTTTGGACCTAAATGGCCAAGAAGGTTGATTTTTCGGTTGTTTGCCACAGTCAGATCAATTACAATTACTAAACTCAAGTAAAAGTTACCAAATTCCTCAAAAAGACTCATTACTTCCGCATGAACCTCTCAAATGTGTATTTGGAGATATATACACGGGATAATACCACAACCTGAAGATTTGCTGATGATATTCAAACCTGCCAATTCAATTATTCTGATATAAACCCGACGGGGTGTTCTACTGATAAAATGAAATATTTTTTTTAAACCCTAGTTCTTGATATTTTCTGTATTTCCGCTTTACAAAACACAAAAATGAAATTTTCCATTTAAATTACTGTGCTTAAGAATTTTATAAACCCGACTAAGCGAAAGAATTTCAATTATGTTAAACACGTTTAAAAGATTTTCAATTTCAGATATTTTTACTCCCTTCTATGACATATTAAATGCGTTAAGATCATTTTCTCTTAGGAAGCAATATAAATTAAAGATATTAAGACCAAAAAAAAATAATAATAATATACCAAATGATAAATTAAACTTTTTCATTTATAGAGATAAAGTTCTAAAGTAACTTAATAATAATAATTTAATTATGTCAAAAACTGTCATTTTAACAGGAGCTTCGGGTTATGTTGGTCAACACATTCTTGGAGAATTATTAGACCAAAATTATAAAGTAATTGCCATAGTTCGTTCCCAAAAATCATCAGATACATTATCAAAACTATTCAAACAAAACCCCAAATTACAATTTGAAATTGTTGAACAATTTGACAAACCACACGCATTAGATAAAGTTTTGGAAAAACATAAAGAAGCAACAATTTTTATTAGTACAGCTGCTGTGGTCACTTTTCATGCTGAGGATTATGAAAGAGATGTTTTAGATCCAGCAATTGATCTAGTTAAAAACATTTTTTCAAGTATCAAAGAACATGCTCCACAAATTACTAGAGTAATATTAACATCTTCCAGTGCTTCAGTAGTTGGATTAGATAAGGCATTTTCATATGATGCTGAATACTCTGATAATGATTGGTCTCCATTTACTCGTGAAATGAGTACACTGGATGGTACCATGGCCTATTTTGCATCAAAGAAATTGGCAGAGAAAGAAGCTTGGAAATTCCTTAAAGAAGAAAAACCAAATTTTGATCTTGTTGCCATAATGCCAGCATTGATTCTTGGTCCAGTTTGTTTTAGTTCTGAATTGAAAAACGGTAAATTTCCTTCCACATCTGGTATCATTGGAGGATTATTACATTTGAAATCTGATGATCCTATCCAACCAATGGCAGCAGGTGCGGTTGACGTTAGAGACGTTGCAAAGGTGCATGTTGATGTGATTACTTCGGAAAAAGCTTCAAACCAAAGAATTTTAGTTGAAAGTGGTAAAGTAACCAATGATAATATCATTCAAACCATCATTGACAATTTTCCTAGTTACAAGGACAAGTTACCTACCCCTAACCCAGTGCCACATTCTAAATTTGTGAAACCCAAAGATGAACGCTCAAGAAAGATTATTGGATTCTCATTAAGGTCATTAGATGATTCAGTAGTTGACTTGGTCAAACAAATCGATCAGGAGAATTCAGTAATCGAATCAATTAAGAAATTAGATATTAAAAAATAGATAGATAGATAGACATAAACAATGACAACATTGATGTTTGTAGTATTATTTTGCAACTAGAATAACAAAAAAAGAAAAATAAGGCAAATATAGAAACCATCGTATTTGTGAAATTCTACCCTATTCAAAATAAAGTATGACTTTTTCTACCCTTAATGGTGATTTAAATCATCATACACTTTCTACAATGGATACTTTGTCCAAAACATATCCAATCGATTCATCAACACTGTTTGCCAAAGCCATTTTTCAAAACTTCAAGCATACTTTCACATCAACAAATAATAGTCATACTACTACTACTAAAGTATCGATGTTTGAGCCAATATCCAGTTTTACTACTGTTGATACTACTCAATCTACAATAATTCCATATCGATGTGAAAACTCTATTTTCAGAAAGAAAGCAAAACTGGTTGATTGTCCATCTACTGAAGAATTGGAAATGAGTCTTGAGATTTGGAAAATAGAAGGAAATGATCAATATTCAGGTGAACAAAGAAGACATTTTAAGCCATTCAAAGTATTATTTGATAGAATTAGAGACAAGGAAATAAATAAATAATTAATTACGTATATTATTAAATATTGTTGATTAAAAAATTATAAATTAAAATATAACAACGAAACTTTATAGTTAGAAAAGAAAAAAAAATAAAACATATGCAACTCTAATAGAATAAATAATTTATAAACACGGTTTCTTCAAATTTTGTCATAACTATTGACAAAATATTTAAGAATTTTTTGTTTAAATTTACTTGGTTTTTTTGGGGGTTTTGTTTTGTTTTCAACAACCAACTCATCTTGTGGAGAGTTTTCAGTTGCTTTGGTGGAATTTGTTCCAGGTAATGAATCAGAACTTGGAGGTGCAGATGAATGTTCGTCCATGTCGAATCTTTCCTCAACATCGGCAGCTTGATCTGGAATATTTAACTTCTCATGAGATTGTTGTGTAAATACTGGTACTGTAGCAGTTTCAGGAGTAAGAGCAACATCACCACTTGTAACTTTCTTTTCTGGCTCACGTAAATGCTCTGTCTGTAAATCTTGTTCTCTCTCGGTATCTGTTTGTTGATTTATAAGTGCTAGTTCGTAATCAGCTCCTGGACTTGCTTCCACAGTTGGGGTATTATTAATTGGCTCAGAAACTTGTTTGCTATAACTGTTTGCCACGTTTGGATCAGAATCAATATGCGCTGGAGAACGATCCGTTTCCACAGATTCGAGATGAGGCGCCTCTTCGTCAATGACTTCTGGTTCGGAATTTTCATACACTGACTCCTTATCTTCAGGAACTACAACATCTTCAAACTCATCCTCTTCATCAATTATAGAACCAAGCTCGGGTACAGGAATGTCAGCTTTGACCTCGCTTGGAGTTTCAGGACTATGAAAAACCTCATTTTCCTCTTCTGTATGTTGTTCGTCTATTGGCAGCGGTAATTTGTCGTTACTGCTTGTATTAATAACTGGAGAACTACCCACAATATTAGGCAGTGGATAAGCTTCATTATGAGATTTTTCAGTCAAGTACATTCCTTCACTTGGTTCCATTTCATGGCCATCAGAAAAACGTGCATTTCTTGGAATCGACACTTGGTACAATTCATCATCAATGACAACACTACCAAAATTGTCTTCTGTATTATCCGGTTTCTCAACAAGTACGTCAGCAGTATCTTTCTGTGTGACATCAGCTTCAGGTACAAGGTCATCTTCAAGAAGTTTTTCAAGCTCCACTTCTTTGGTTTCTGCAAGTTTGTTCAATTTTTCCGTGTTTGAAGGGATATCTTCTTTCTTCGAGATTTCTGGTCGTTTCTCAATCTTCGGAGGTTGGACTTCTGTCAAATCATCAGATACTGATGTGACCGAATTCAAAACTGGGTTCACGCTAGAATCGTTCACGTGGGAAGAGTATGCCTCAGTAGTTGAAATATCATCAGACAAAGCATGGTCTTCGTCATGCTGCCCCCTGTTTGTACCACGAACGATTGATCCACTTCCAGATGAATATGCAGATGCTGTACTTGTTCTTCGTTTTATACTGCTGAAAAATCCAAACTTCTTTTTCTCCTTCTTCAACTCCTTAGCTTTGCGTTTTTCTTCATCCGCTTGTTCTTTGGCAACTCTTTTATCCTCAGCTGCTTTTTCCTTAGCTAACCTTTCTTCTTCAATGGCAGCCTCTTTTGCTCTTATCTTTTCTTCTTCAGCTTGCTCTTTTGCCTTTCTCTTTTCTTCTTGTGCTTGCTCCTTAGCAGCTTCTTTGGCTTTCCGTTTTTCCTCTTTGACACGGTCTTTTCGAGTTGAGCCTTTATTGTCTCCTCTTAAAGAATGAGTAACAAATTCACGATGGTGGTTAACATATTCATAGTCTGGAGGAACTTCTTGTGCCAGTGATCCTTTAATCGCCTTTGCAGGTGTAGCATCAGAGTTGGCACTCTCCTCGCTTGTTTTTGCAACATTTTCAGTTTCTGAATTGAATGAAGATTTTCTTTCATGGTGACTCTTATCACGAGGGCTCAATGCAATAAAACCAAGTTTCATTTTCTTAGGTTCTTCAGGTGCGACTTTTGAGGTTGGAACAGACTCTTGTGCAGCTGCTTGTTGGTTCGGATCCCTGTCACCGTAAACTTTCTTCATGGCAGCTTTCATTGCTGCAGCATACAAATCGGCATCAGTTTGTTGTTTTGTTTTAGCTGGAGCAGATGGCGTAGAAACTTTTACACGCTGAGCACGAACTCTAGTATCACTGTCTTCATTATATACTGGAATAGTTTGAACCTTTTCATTAAATCTAATGGAACTTGGAGGTGATCCTCCAATTCGTTGATTAGGTGATCCGGGCACGCGAGAAAACCTTGATTTGTTTGGTGACTGTAAAGATACTGGACTAATTGGAGCCCTTGAGATCGGACTTTTGAAACTGTCATCTGATTCAACAACTTGTTGCCGTATATCACCTCGCGGTGAGCTCGTAACAGAAGCTGCCGCCGCTGCTGCCACCAGTGGCAGTTTTGAGGGTGAGGCTGGTTTCTCAACAATAATTGGTACTTGGGAGTTTTTCAAAATTGATCTCAATGGTTTTGGCTGACCTTGACTGTTGAGTGAGTCTGATCTCACTGCAGTAATAGGGTGATCCGATGCTAAAAATGGTGATCCCAATTCCTTTGGTGCTTGTTGTTCCGAATTATCAGGTAAATTCAACATCAACTTCGTTTCTGGGTTATCTAATGCTGGGTTATCGACTTGATAGTCGTATTCAAAATTTTGCAAGTCTTCATCTATCTTGGACAAATTGATGTTTGCAGCGCGTGTCAAAGATCCAGACCGATAATTTGTCCCTGAGTTCAACGAGTTTGCTCTTGAGTTGGTACGCGATATGTTTTTCGTGGTTGTTTCTATGATATTAGACCCATCAGGTAGAGTTTTGACCGTCTTTGTTGTGAGTGAGGTAGTTCTACCTTGTGAGTCAACAACTTTCGTGGTAGTTGTGGTGATGATGATTTCCTCTTCATCAGCACCTTCATTTTCCTCGTGGATTTGTGTGTACTGGTGCTGTAACGGTGATGTGGGCACATTACTATTATAATTCACCCTGGAAGCAGAAGTCAAACTATTATATCTTCTGGCATTAGGGATGCTAGCGTTTCCTGGAACGTACGATGGTTTGGGATTATATGTATATTGTCGCATTGAATTGGATCTTCCCGAAGTCAATGATTGTGCCCTTGCATATTGAGTTTGAGCGGCTGTCCGCTGTTGTGGTTGTTGTTGTTGTGATTTCTGGGGGGAACTGTGTAATCTTAACGCCATAGCGGCAGCCTGTCCAGCACTGGTCATTGACTGTGCTCGTTGTGGTTGTTCTGAATTAATTGGCAAACCAGCATGCTGATTTGGGTTGTGATATGCATTTATTTCTTGTGCATACTTGCTAAACCCTTGATACGATTCTGATTTTCTCTAAATTAAACGAAAATAATGTTAGTAAATATCATTTGATCGGTTACATCAATAGATCCTTATTTGAACATACTCTTCTATTGAATAAACCCACCATTGTGTGATTTACTTAAATGCTGGCGGTAAAAAAAAAAGTGACTTCCTAATACGTTAACAAGAAACCCACAAAGAAAATTAGAGTCAGAAAATAATTGAGGATAGTTATGGAATATATAAGTAAGAACAGTTGATTGCTTTCGTCAGTTTAATGTTGTGATTGTGGTTTGTAGTAATAATAAATTAGTTTGAAGTGATTAAATACCTTTTTTTTCAGAAATCAGAAGCGGATGACCCACACAACAAATAACAACAATCACAACAATATAAAAATGACACAGAACCATTCAATAGAAAAATTAAACTGAAATTCCCTTAAAATCAAAACAAAATAAAAAGTCCTGCATATTACTTATTTCAAGATTGCTACACATTTCAGTACTAATAGTTAATAGTAGATTTCTTCTTCTGATTAGATTTATTGTTAGTAAGTGATCTGAGGTTATGACATGTGCGTCATCTTCCATGATAGCCGTTTCTTTGATTTTAGAAGCCGATCCTACCACTTATTGGTGTACAGATAAACAAAATATAGACAGACAGAAACTATCTATTGCCGACTAAGACGAAGAGAAACGTGTTGGTTACGAACAAAGTCCTTTTTTTTTAAATCTATAAACAAAACTTTATTTTTAATGTTTAACAATTAGATTGTCAAATTTCTATCTTAAAGGAGCAAACTGTAACTAGATATATGGACTGAGGAGTACCGACCTAGGATATGAAATAGAAAAAACAGTGAAGCTGGAATTCATTTACATACCTGCAGGGATGTCAGCCTCGATAACGAAACAGAACGAGTAGTACAAGCTGTTATTACAAGAAGTCAGCCCATTTTGCTTTATGTTTTACTATTATCTCAGTTTGGAGAAGTGTGAACTTAGTATACAGCCAATAACAGAATTAATAAAAATACGAATTCTTATATTATTGTTAAAGTACACAGGATAACATTATCAGTTATGAGAGGACTTTCGTGTCTAGCAATTCGTGAAGATTTATTACTTTGACAATACACGCATCTCTATTGCAACTTCTTGTTTATTTTTGAAAAGATGTGGAAATAGCGCAGCATCAAAATCAGTTTGACTCCAAGTTCTTGCACTTGTGCAAGCAGTAGCGGACCTGTTCTGAGACCTGTCCAAATCTCTGCCTTCAGTGGTATATCCCGAGACAAGTCAAGTTACCCAACACAGCAAAGAAAGTTGAACTGGCTTCGGAAACAATATTGGTCCTGTTCCTTTTAACGGCCCTAACTTTGGCCGAGGAACATCATTGACAGCAATATTTCAACCAGTTTTGGGACCAAATTGAAAGCTGGCCTGCCATAAACTCTGGTTGGTTAGCCAGAAGTTGTATTGGCCTCAAAGCTGGGCTAGGCACTAGGACCAATCATGTTGCCAGTGGTGAACCTGGGCACAGCCATTACAATTGACTGCTACCCAACACCCTTGAGCCTCTTGTAGAGTGGGCCAGAGTACTAGCCCCGGCTACCGGTTTTGTTACCTGGATAGCCATACTGTGGGCTTTGGCTTTAGACCCTGCTCTGGGATTGGCCATTTCCCTTGAGCTTAGGGACGTCAGCCATTGACCCTGGCCCTGACCTGGCTCTGGCTCTGGCTTTGGCCCAAGCTTAATCTCGGCCCCAGCCCTTGTTCCCACCAGCCCAGACTTTCTGGCCAAGGGTGGCAGTAGACCAGTCCCAGGATGTAAGTTGGTACTAGAGAATGGTACAAGCGTTGGCAACCGGCACAAC
>OKKB01000175.1_pt1 | contig 35978 bp, 25 predicted proteins | sample 1613931 | NCBI WGS metagenome assembly OKKB01 (sample SAMN04436893, study PRJEB24849) | human gut metagenome | biome: human gut; feature: NICU; material: stool | host: Homo sapiens | place: USA: Saint Louis, MO | collected 2012-02-08
GAGATTAACGATTATATTTATAATATAAGTTGGTAGTTGCTAGTATATTTGAAAGGTCTACAGTATAGTATGTCAGAATCAGATCAATTAAACTCTACTAATAAGAGAGATAACACTTTCCTTAGTCAAAATCAAGCTAAAACAATAATGGCAGATCAAGCTCAAGGAGCCAACCCACTACATGGTGTAGGGTTGTAGCAGTATTGATGGTTCTACTTCAATTTATAGTGAGTGTATGTTCAGACCATTTTATTGTTGATACCCAGATGTTAACTTTTTAAGAAACTTGTGACTGTGTTTGTTTTTGGGGGGGCTAGGAGCAGAATCAAGGTGGAATCCGTCATGTTGGGAAGATTTCCTTTGTTGCAGTGGCTAATTTTATTGATTTGGAGTATTGGGGTGGACAGCGCAACACTGAATGTTTAGACAAATTGCAAAAACCGTTTGATCCAAGATTGGAGTTCTGGTTTTGTATTTATGATGACGAGAACTCGAGGTGTGCGCTTCAAAATGTGGAACCCATGGCATTGTTTGAGTTTTTGAACTAATCATTCATTAAGGATAAGTAGTACTATTTTGTTTGCGATTGGTGCCTAATCCTTAGTTTCTCGTAAGAAACCATTGCGATATTAGCAACGTTGCTACAATTTGCTTTTGAATTTCAATTATATGGCTAGCGTAAGGTTAGATTTCGGCTGTACTATTTTTGTTTGTTGCCGAAGCTTGAAGTTAGTCAGCAACGTAATGGATGTTGAGCTCATCAATCAGATTCTGTAAAATGTAGAAACAGTATAGTTTGTAACATTAAAGAGGTAATATTCGGTCATTAATGAGCTTGTTTAATTCTACATTTGTATGTACACATTTGGAGAATGCAGCCCCATTTTGAGATTTGTTTTATAATTGTTGTTTATATGACCTTGTTGTTGAAGAATGTTTTTTTTAGATTTTTTGCAAAAATTCACAACTATATTATCACTTTCATCAAGATGCAAATACAATCATACATAGCTAAAGCTTCAGGATACCGTGTACTTTATTCCAAATCAGTTCACAGACGGGAGTGAATTAAATCTGAGTTATGGCTTAACTAGAGCTTACAAATTTGAGGAAGATTGTTGTGGGATAGTTTCTTAATAAGCAGTTCTATAAGATATTATATAAGCTTTGTATGTACAAGTCTACACCCACTTTTTTCTGTTGAAATGATTTAGGGAGCCTAATGATCCAGTAATATACGTACACATAAAAACATTCTCTTAATTGTCATACAGATGGTTGGGAAAGCCAGGCGGACATTACAAAACATAAGATACCTATAAGTTTCAATTGATGTGATAGCGCCGTATAGTCACCCTTCTAGACAACATTGAGTTATTTTTTTGTAGAAAATACCTTGTATTGATAACTGGAACAACAAATTACATTATATGTGACATCCTCGAACATAGGTATCCTCGATTAAGCATAGATCAACCAATTCCCATAAAGTATGCAACAAGCAGATTTAGAATCTTAACAAACCAGAATACTGCCTAAGAAATACAAAACAAAACTAAGCATTAGCAAAGCCATAATTAAACATAGAAAGGGCCATCGTCTCCCATTTTTCTTTTCCGACTTCCAGAAAATACACTGTTCTCAAGCTGGTATAATCTCCATGCCTCACGTATATGTTCTGGTTGCAATGGGTGGATCTCATCTCCCTCAAATTTCAAAGCTCTTTCATCTACTTCAATTTCCTCTCCCCTTTGCAAACTACTGATAATCTCTCTCTTCTGTTTCTTCTTTGTTTCAATGTCCATTAGAAGTCTACCTTTAGAATTGCGTTCCTGTATTTCAAATGCTTTTGAGATAATTTCCCCAAGAAACAGTTTGGAAACACCTGCCATAACAACTGCAATTATTTGCGGGATTGTGTGGCCTACTATACCATTACATATTTTCTTCACACCAGGCTTATTCACAGTCATACGTCTATAGGCTTCAAATCTCTCCATTTGATCGTCAGTAAAATTGGATATCAATAGTCTTCTCTGTTCTTCTTCGCCAAGATTCTTGTTGACTTTCTCAGACATTAGAGCCTTATATGTGGCCACTAGAGCAGGGTCGTCAATATCCGAAAGATCACTTAAATCATCTTCGTCAAAATCCTCATCCCCAGTTTCCTCCTCCTCTTCCTCGCTAGTGTCTTCAGATTCTTCAGATTCGTCCAGCTCAGAGTCATTGTTGTTGCTCTTCTTGTTGTGCTTTTCTAGTTTTTGGAAAAAAACCCTCCATATAAGTTCTTCATCTTCTTCATCTAAACTCACATAATCATCGTCTTGATATTCATTTTCAACCACATGCTCTGTGTGCGGACTCTCAGTACCTGGCGGAATGGTTGTATCTTGTTCTGGTGCAGACAGCATGTTGCTAACAAAATACCTCAAACAACAATTATTGCTAATACTCACGTTTTCTGTTGACATCCTTATTCTTGTGAAAGATTTTCTTGTGAGCGCGACTTTGGACACAAGAAGATAGACAAGACTATTATATCGTGCAACAACAAGCTTCCAGAAATCATCCAAGCTAGTTTCTACAGTATTATAAAGATTATATATCATTCATATTACTACTATTAATTAATACATATTACCAACAAATAAGTCTAGTAAACACCACTAGCTCTTTTCAAAAGTTTCTTCTGATTCAAACAATTCGATTGGCTTATTAGGATTCTCATCTACTTCTCTGTGCACAACGACATTATCACTTTCATCGTCGTCTTCTTCCTTTGCAAAAATATGGGGGAATGTCTTAAGAATAAGATAGCCAGCACCAACCACCACAGCACCAGATATCAACCCGATTTTCCATCTATTTACTTTTGGAATCATTGTGACAATTGAGAGTAATGTGTAATTGAAAAAGAAGATTACAAAAGTAGTCAAGTCTTGGGATTTTTTTTTTCCCTCCTAATTGGCTCAGGAAATTGAATGACTTTTGTGAGTCTGAAATTATTCTTCTACAATGTCGTAAGATGCACCCACAATAGAACCGTTATCTTTTTCTGACAAATTAAGTTGATAGTAACTAATTATTAAAAATACATGTAATGAACGAAAAAAAACCTATAGAAAACTTTAAAACACCAATATAACCTACAATTCTTGAGAAGCCTTAACACCACCTTTACCTGATTTCTTTGGCAACAAGTTTTGATGGATGTTTGGTAACACACCACCTTGGGCGATGGTGACATCACCCAACAATTTGTTTAATTCTTCATCATTTCTGATGGCCAATTGTAAGTGTCTTGGGATTATTCTGGATTTCTTGTTGTCTCTGGCAGCGTTACCAGCTAATTCCAAAATTTCAGCAGCTAAATATTCCAAGACTGAAGTCAAGTACACTGGAGCACCAGAACCGATTCTCTGAGCGTAGTTACCTTTTCTTAACAATCTGTGGACTCTACCGACTGGGAAAGTCAAACCAGCTTTGGCTGATCTTGAAGTTGAAGCTTTTTCGGAAGTTCCTGCTTTACCTTTACCACCTGACATTATTGTTAATATGCTATTATTTGATTTGAATATACTAAGTTTCAATTAAAATAAACTGAAGAAGAAATATAAAAAGGAAAAGCAAAAAGAAAGAATGTTTTCCTCAAAGCGGCAAACTATGCTGTATTTAAAACATTTGATTACTACTTTCTATTGTGTGCGTGCGAGCGTGTTGTGTGTGTTGTTTTCATTTGTCTATATGTTCCTCTGGTCTCAGATTTACGTAGTGCGATGGAGTATGGGAGAAAAGGGAGAGAAGAGTGGTGGAGAGAAAAAAAAAATAAAAAAGAGAATGAACAAGAGAGAGAGAGAGGGAGAGAAAGAGAGTTGATACTGGCACGGTCACTACTATTCTCTCCTTCTCTCTCTTGTCACTTCTTCTTCCTCAAAACAACAGAACTTGGTATTTGGTTATAAATAGATCAAACTTATCTTTCTTTTTTATAAAAACCATTTCCTACTTGCCACTTTTTTTTTGTTTTCTTAATTTCCATAACTTTATCGTTTCAGATTTATATCACAACCAAACAACTAATACTTCACAATGGCCCCAAAAGCAGAAAAGAAACCAGCTTCCAAAGCTCCAGCTGAAAAGAAACCAGCTGCTAAGAAAACCGCTTCCACCGATGGTGCTAAAAAGAGAACCAAAGCTAGAAAAGAAACTTATTCCTCATATATATATAAAGTTTTGAAACAAACACATCCAGACACTGGTATCTCCCAAAAGGCCATGTCAATTATGAATTCGTTTGTTAACGATATTTTCGAAAGAATTGCCACCGAAGCCTCCAAATTAGCTGCTTACAATAAAAAATCCACAATTTCCGCTAGAGAAATCCAAACTGCTGTTAGATTAATTTTGCCAGGTGAATTGGCCAAACATGCCGTTTCCGAAGGTACCAGAGCCGTTACAAAATACTCATCTGCTTCTAGTTAGATGTGATGGATCTTGTATTGTCTCCCAATTGTATTTTTAGTTGCCCACTTTTTTTTTGTACTTTAGTTCGTTATTATATTATAGTATTATGTTTCTATTATTACCTTTATTAATTTAGGATTACTCATTTTTGTTATTCACATTGTGTATTAGAAGTCTGTAGTTCTTCAACAGAAAAGGAAGGATAAGAGTGAATAAATTTTACGTTTTTATTGATTCGCTCTACTGTACAAACACTATGCTTAGCAAATACTACTTTAATGAAAACGGTTTGAAACTCTTGATATTAGTGGTGGCGTTTGTAGTACTATTACTGTTACTGGCACCAACTGCTTGTTCTCTTGGTTCCAAGTTCAACGATATCTGGTATTGTTCATCGATCGTTGGACACTTTTCAAACCATGCATCAAGAAACTTCTGAATTTCAGGGACCTCTTGGAAATTATACCCTGTAGTTTTGAAACGGTCTATTCCCGAAACAATCTCTGAGGTTTTAGCACGCTTAGCAAAATTCACTTGCCTTGTTCTGTTATACAAATAGTCAGGGTTACCATGGTAAACAAATGTCAAATCAGATAAGTACACACCAAAAAATGGCACACATGGCTCCGATCCAATAAATTTCAAAACATCTCGATACTCGTTGAAGTTTCGCGATGAATTCATCAATTTATTCATATTCTTTAAATTGGACAATGCATCAGCATTCATATACTCCCACGTTTTCTTTAAACGATGGATTGGTGAAGAATACAAAGCGGAAATGATTGCTGTCATCGACGAAAAGTTGTTGTATTGTCGACATTTATCGGCTACTTGAATAAAGTAACGAATGATTTGGACTCTTTTCTTCGGATCCGCCTTTCTCAAAATCATGTATCCAACAAAGTTAGTCAATTGATTGGAAGCCTTTATAAACTGAGTGATACTATCAATGCTCTCACTGAGCCCTGACTTCTTACCCCAAACTTTCGCTAGACATGCAAATTTTGTGATCTTGCAATATAATTTGAACTCACGTAATGTCAACTGACGTGCCAACTCAACATAATCAATGTCCATTACCCTTGGCTTTTTCAGCAAAGACGAGCCTTTGGTCAATGGGGCAGGAGGCTTGGTATTTGGAATGACAGGATCTCTTTCGACATAAATTCTCTCACCACGAAGTAGCCTTTCTAAATAATTAACAAGCAAATTTCCCAATGAATAAGTCTGAACTTGGTCGGAGTGAGCAAACGTCAACCACCTGCGAAGTACAGGTTCATTGTAATACGACATGGACCAATTTTTTTCAAGTAAAAGTTTCATAATATTTATCACCCTCAAGCGAATAGGGTTCCTTTTTTTCGAGACCCATAGGTTGTATTCCTCGTAGCTCAACCCTTCTGGAGGTTCAATATTGAACCTAGCAATTAGTAAAGATATCAATTCCCCAAGCAGCATCATTGAAGAAAACATCAATAAAAATACCGCATTGAAATTACTGTCAAGCGAAAGGTGATGCGTCAAGTGCGACACCAAGGCTTCCTTTGAGCCACCTTTGATGTTTCCCTTCACATCCAACAATAATTCATACTCGTCATCACCTTCCAAATACCACGGGACATCAGTTGACTTTTTATGACCGCCAACATAGTATGAGTTATCATCCGCCTTTTCGGACGACGACGTATTGTTTCTTTCAACAAGTAATAACTGCACATCGAAGTTGTCCTGCATCACTCGTGTAGCGTAATTGATTATTGTTTCTCGTTCTTCAATTAATTGTTGCGTTATCAAGAGTACGGTTTTGGTAGTCTTCGCTATCTCTACTAAATACCCTGACAACAATGTGTCTGGGTTTAGTGATATAGCTCCTCCATCTTTAAAGCTAAGTTGTTCTTTCAAAATAGAGGATAACAATAGCGCTGCCTTTTCCTTAGGTATTTTCGATATTTCACGATTATAGAATAAAGGATCTTCTTCTTTCAAACCTTTAAAGACTTCAGGATCTTCCAAAGTCAACGATTGGGTTGCCATGATGATCTTTGCAACCAAATCATGCAATTCCTGTTTCAAACGGAAAAACTCTAAAACGACTGGGTAGTCAAACGATAAATTAGAATCATAGTGATCCCCCCAAACACTTGGATTTTCATAACTTTCATCCTCCGTATCAATTGCATTACCAGTATGTCTTTTGACACTACAGAATACAGTGAAGTCAAACGATTCTATCAAGTCAACCATGGCACTGCAGTGGTAAAGCGACTTATAAGTTAACCGCAAAATTTGCGTATTCCTTTCATTTCTTAGCATCTCATTATAATAAAAAGTATTTTGAACTTTGGGATCAAGAGCTTCCAAAATGTTTTCACATGCATCAACTATCTTGTCGACATACTGGGAAAGTGAATCGTAAGCGGAATGATCAATTATAATTTTTGTATGGTAGCGATTCTTCAAGTCGTCTCCACTGACATTCAAAACGGTATTCTTCGTGGAGAAAAATGGGTTACACCAGTTGCCACCATTAAATTCGTCAACCAAAAAACGAGGATATACTTGGGGCAAAATATCAAACCGATCTTCACCTTCATCATCTGATGCATCCGACGAATCATAGTCCGAATTCTTAATTTTTTTATTAGCGCTAAGCTTAAGAAATATTTTCACAATGGAATTGACATTCTCACGCAAATTATCAATTTCGTAAACCAACTGGTTAATGTAATTCATATCACCATTTCCTTCACTATTCCTGTCCTGGCTCAATTTTTGAGCAAAACGAGTGCTATCATCTGAACCCTGTCGTATTGTTGATAGTGATGATGCTGGCGATTGGAATGCACTGCTGGAGCTGGATCTGTTCAATTTTCCCATGTCGTAGCCAAACAAACGACCTTCATTAAACCCTTCAAGAGAGTAATGCAACACACTTAGATGTAAAATACCGTTTATGTAAATTTGGGCAAATGAGGCACACACACGTTTTAACTTTCTTCTTGTAGTGTTCTCATACTTAGTATCAATATAGTCTTCTTGATTCAATCTGACTGCGGCACACAAAGCCACCACAAGTTTATTCAAGCGAGAAAAATGGGTGCTGAAAAACTGCCTATTTTGATCTTTAATGGCCTTCAACATCAAATCCAAAATATAATTGCATTGTTCCTTTAGTTCATTCCACGTACCTATGTCCGACGAATGCTTGTAGAATAGATTGTCCACAGAAAAAAAAGGTCGACTGAAACGATGATACGATGACCCGGAGCTTTGAGTGCTCATCGACACATTAGAATCACGCTTGGTAGAATCAAACGAGCCTGCAGCTGATCCTTCTCGAGTATCCAAGACATTTTCCATCGATTGAGAACCTTGAACTGAAATTGGGGTGGGATCCATGATTACATCGCTCCCCGGGTATTCCAAATTTGGCAGCGACGCCTCTCCATCAAACAAAATCAAAGGTAGAGATTCACAATACACATCAAGTTGTTCACAGTAAAAGATTATATCTCCCTTGGTTGATGTTCGTGGAATCCAGGTAACTGTTTTGTTATACTTGAGTCTGTACTCTTCCACCAATTTCTCTGCTTCCTCGACTTCCATAGGAATGATTTCGTCGTCACCAATTCCAAATCCAGTTAAAGTGTGTGAAATCGAAGACTGCTGCGAAGGTAGTTGCATCTCCACCGTGCTGTGATCTCGAGTAGATGGTAATGAGATCAGTTGATATTCAGGTGAGTTTTGATTTGTGTTTGTCTGTTGTTGTGTATATTTTGAGTCGCTGGGCATGCTTGTCTCAGAGCTAGCAAAACTCACCACCGAGTTTTTTCTTGTTGAGTTTGCAGGACTATTGCGTTCTGATTCTTGTAAACTTTTTTGAATCAAGTTAGTCAATGATGGCATCACCACATTAGCAGCTGTATTAGCCGCTGTTATCGAATCGAGATCTTTATTATCTTTTAGTTTTTTCAACACCGGTTGCACATAGTTCACCGATCGTACATAGTTATGAGGAAACCAGCCTCGTTGAAGCTCCCCGCTATTACCCATTACTACCCCATCCCACCATCCGGTTGCTGACTTTGACAAGACATGAATAGTGTCGCCCAAGTTTAGTGGTAAATGAGACGACTGGGTTCCAGGGAAATCGTATAGTGCAATAACGGTATCTAAATGTTTCAAAGGTTCATCTTTTGAAGGTCTATGATCATGCGGGGAAACCATATCTGGTGGCACCTCATCTGATATGTAATTTGCTGATGACATGACTGGCAAAGGAGACCAAATATGTGTTTATATATTTATATAACTGTATCCTAAGCTATCCTTATATTTGTACAATGCGTATCAACACAAGCTCCAAAAAAAAAAGGATATATGATGATATTAGGGAGTTGGTATGTGTTGGTGTGATATTGGCCAATTGATTTGGCTGTAGGTTTTGTACTGGAGTGGTATTTAAAATGTAATCAAATAAATTGCTGACAGTGTAAATTTAACTTAATATAAATAAAAATGTTGTAACTTTAAGTGAATGTATCAATTGTTTGACATGAACGAAAAGGTGACTACTAACCAACCAACAGATAGTTACTTTAAGGAGTTTTTAATGCTGTATTTTGGACTGTCTTACTTTTTTTTTTTCTCTTTCTCTTTTTGTTTTTTGTTTGTTACTGTGATTCAAACTTGCAACTATCAATTGTAGGGGGGGGAAGGAAGAGAAAAGCGTGAGAGAAAAACGGATAAGCGAGAAAAGATCTGAACAAGGACAAAATGGTTTGAGGTAGTGTCTATTTCTCACGGACAAACGAGTGAGAGAAAGAATAATAACAACAGAATCAAGACAAACGAAACAACATAGTGTGTTCATCACTTTTGACGAATTTGGACAATCTGAAACAAAACTTTGACGAGAGATATATTGGATTATTTATATTCATATACATCAATACAAGTGTGTGTGTGTGTGTGTTTGTTTCTTCTTTAAAGTGCTACTATGTCGATATTTTTTAAGGCGCCATTAGATATTGAAATTAGGTTAGATAATGAGGATACTCGGAAGCACGTTGAAGTGAAAACTCCGCAAGGAAGAGTTGAAAAGCTCCCTATTTACAAGGATGGTGAATCAGTGAAAGGTGTGGTTACGTTACGTACTAAGGAAGGAAGGAAATTGGAACATCTTGGTGTTAGAGTGCAATTGTTAGGGTCCATCGAAACTAATACTGATGGAATACTGTCGTCGGAATTTTTAACATTAGCCACGGAACTAGCCGCTCCAGCACAATTGTCGCATCCTGAATCGTATCCTTTTGAATTTAAGAATGTCGAGAAACAGTATGAAAGTTATCGTGGCAAGAATGTCAGACTAAGATACTACATTAAAGTAACAGTGTTGAGAAAGTCGTCTTCGGAGATAATTAGGGAAAAGGAATTGTGGGTCTATCATTACACCACAGCAGTTCCCAAACCGGTAACCGGATTGAGCAGTAGCTCTACAGCCGATTCAAAATTGGGTGCTAAGAAAGCCAATGAAGATACTTTACAAAAGCCTGCTACGCCATCCAGTAATGATGATGCCAGTGCTAATACTAGTAAGGGAAGTACTATATCAAAAAGGAATGAATCCCACAGTGTGAAAATGGACGTAGGGATTGAGAATTGTTTGCACATTGAGTTTGAGTATTCACGGTCCAGGTTTTCCCTTACAGATGCCATAATAGGTAAAATATATTTCTTATTGGTGAGATTGAAAATCAAGCATATGGAATTGTCGTTGATCAGAAGAGAGACTGTGGGAGCACCACCTAATCAAGTGACAGACAGCGAAACAGTAGTCAGATTTGAAATCATGGACGGTGCGCCGGTCAAAGGCGAGACAATACCGATTCGTTTATTTTTAAGTGGGTTTGATTTGGTGCCAACTTATAGAGACGTCAATAAGAAATTCTCAACAAGAACTTATCTTTCACTTGTGTTAATTGATGAAGATGCCAGAAGATATTTCAAACAAAGTGAAATCATTCTTTATCGAGATCAGTAGAAGAGTTGTTTGAGTATGTGAGGGATCTTTTTTTTTGTTTAATTGAAGATACAAACATGGGTGTTGTGAATGCAACTAATTGAGGCATAGTGATATTCAAATTAAAAAAAAAAGTATAGATTTATGTTACAGCTTAATCTTTATGTCTGCGAGTTCTTTAAAAATGTAGATGACCAAATGCAGTTACAGCCACTTGATTCGTGTACAGGAAGTACAAAGTTATTTTTGTAGGTCGTCGCCACTGACTAGGCCGAACTTGTATGGTGATGTGTCGGAAAGCGGTTTAAATGTCAGAAATCAATATTGGGATCGAATGGTTAGAGTATAATATAATGTCAACGTGTTTGAATGGTAGATACGGTCATCGTAATGGTTAGTTGGCCAAGCGCATAGTGAAATGTTAGCTGTACAAGCTTCAATATTACTATTGGCATGTACGTTAGCAGCCACATTTCTCTTATCTAAAAATAGTTGCGGGTGTTTGAAAAGAGAAAATAGAAATCATTATATGTTAAAAGTCCAGTAGACCATTGACAATTTGTTTTCGGTATACTTTGCAACCCTCTATATTGGTGGCGAAGCAAAATTGAAGGAAATAATATATGTCCGATGTTTTTTTGCAGGTCGATATGAGATGCTTTTTTTATAATAAAAATAGAATTTCAACCTTAGTTGAAAGAGAATACCCAGCTGTAACAGTAATAATAATGCTATTGTAAGTCTCTGACAAGGATGATGAGTTTTTTTTCTCTTCTTTTTTCTTTCTAATTACAATTCTTGATTGTTAACATTATAAAATGCCGACTTTCCAAAAAAAAAGCCAAAATTTTTATCCGTTGATCCTATTTTTATTATAATATCTGGTGACTTTCCGATCATTCAAAGAACTTTGAATGGAAATTGATTACATAATTCTAAATTTGCTGTCAAATTTGTAGTTTGGGGTCATTGGTATTTTTTGTTCGCTTGAAAGTACCAACAACAGTTATCTTAGATCAAGATCGTGGAAATTTACGATTACAAATGTTTTATTATTTTTTTTATTTGTCATCCCTTCGTCTCATTTTATGCTGGATGGTTATTCTTGGCAGCAAGCTCTATTGCGACTTTGGCACACCACCACCATCAAAAAGCTTACCTTGCGCTTTCTTCTCTTCCATTATTTTCCCTGTGCCTCGTTCCAAGCAAAAAAAAAAAATAATGATTAATTGTACTATTGCTTTTGTTTTTGTGTTTCGGCAGTGATTCCCATACAATTGTTACTGTTGTCTTCGGGATTTTTTTTAATTTCTTACTTTCTTTTTTTTTTTTCTATTTTGTCTCACTTCTAATTGTGCCACCAAATGAGACAAAAACGAAAAAGAAAAACAACAATTAAAATTAAAATATAAGTAGTAAATGGATTTCCCAAATTTCAATTTCTAAATACATTTACAATTCAATATTCTAACACTTCTTTTTCTTTTCTTAGTGTTGATTTCTTTCTTCACAAACAATTGCTATAGATATATTCTTTCCATCTGATTTCTTTTCTTTTTTTTTTTTCCACATATATGAGACTCAATTCTGTTGCGTTATTATCGCTAGTAGCAACAGCACTTGCTGCTAAGGCACCTTTCAAAATCGACTTTGAAGTGCGTCGTGGGGAGTCCAAAGATGATTTATCCCCTGAAGATGATTCCAATCCTCGATTTGTTAAAAGGGATGGTTCATTGGACATGACTTTAACCAACAAACAGACTTTTTATATGGCCACGTTGAAAATTGGATCTAATGAAGACGAAAATAGAGTGTTGGTAGATACCGGGTCTTCAGATTTGTGGGTCATGTCCCACGATTTAAAATGTGTTAGTGCCCCAAATTCTAAACGTAACGAACGATCTTTCGGTCATGGAACTGGTGTTAAACTAAATGAAAGAGAATTAATGCAGAAGAGAAAGAATTTATATCAACCATCAAGAACCATAGAAACCGACGAGGAAAAAGAAGCACTGGAGAAGATTCACAACAAACTATTTGGCTTTGGCAGTATTTACTCCACAGTTTATATCACTGAAGGTCCAGGTGCATATTCAACGTTCTCCCCATTCGTAGGAACTGAGGGTGGTTCTGGTGGTAGTGGTGGTTCCAATACCTGTACATCCTATGGTTCATTCAATACCGAAAACTCAGACACATTTAAAAAAAACAACACTAATGATTTTGAAATTCAATACGCTGATGATACCAGTGCCATTGGTATTTGGGGGTACGATGATGTCACCATAAGCAACGTGACTGTCAAAGACCTTTCTTTTGCAATTGCAAACGAAACATCCTCTGATGTTGGTGTTTTGGGTATTGGTTTGCCTGGATTAGAGGTCACTACACAATACGGTTACACCTACCAGAACTTGCCTCTTAAATTGAAAGCAGATGGAATTATTGCAAAGTCCCTTTATTCCTTATATCTCAATACTGCCGATGCTAAAGCCGGATCTATTTTATTTGGTGCTATTGATCATGCTAAATATCAAGGTGACTTGGTGACTGTTAAAATGATGAGAACGTATTCACAAATTAGCTACCCAGTGAGAATACAAGTCCCAGTATCTAAAATTGACGTTGAAAGCAGCAGCGGCAGTACTACCAACATTTTGTCAAGTACCACGGGTGTTGTTTTGGATACCGGTTCAACTTTATCGTATGTTTTCAGCGACACTTTGCAACTGTTGGGAAAAGCTTTAAATGGTCAATACTCGAATTCAGTTGGCGCTTACGTAGTCAACTGTAACTTGGCCGACTCCAGCAGAACAGTCGACATAGAATTTGGTGGTAACAAAACCATTAAAGTCCCAATTTCTGATTTGGTTTTGCAAGCTAGTAAATCAACATGTATTTTGGGTGTTATGCAACAATCGTCAAGCTCGTCGTACATGTTGTTTGGAGACAATATCTTGAGAAGTGCTTACATTGTTTATGATCTTGACGACTATGAAGTAAGTTTAGCTCAAGTGTCTTATACCAACAAGGAATCGATTGAAGTCATTGGTGCTAGTGGTATCACTAACAGTTCGGGTTCAGGAACAACATCTTCATCTGGCACCTCTACCAGTACCAGCACACGTCATTCAGCTGGAAGTATAATTTCAAATCCTGTGTATGGGTTGTTGCTTTCGCTTTTGATATCCTACTATGTTTTGGTTTAAATAAGAAGAGAAAACTTAGAGTGGTTGTTATCCCACCTGGCTCATTGTTCTATGCTTATTATATCTGATTATGAAGTAACCATAGTTAGGATACTGCGTTCGTATCATTTTTACGACATTCATCGATATCTTTCCATTTTTTCATTTATTTATATACAATTACACACACATATATATCTCCGAAATAATAGAGGTTTTATTATCAAACTGAAATTGAACAAAAAAGTAAACTAAAAATACATTATAAAGATGATCTATTTTATTTCTATATCGTCTCTATATGACGACAAATAAAGCCAAGAGACACAATATGTAATTATCTATAAATTCCGTTTGTTCCATTGTCTCAATTCTTGAACAAAAATGTGTCGTGTTAAACCTACTGATTCATCGGGAACATGAGCAAAATGACAATTGATCGACTCGACATCTCTATTTCTCCATTCGTCGTCAAATAAAATGAATTCACCGTCTGTTAACTCTGTTGTCATTTTTAGATTTTTCGCTGCTGCTTTGATATGCTTTGTCTTTGATCCCGTGCCCCATTGTAAACTATGAAAGTACTCGATTGCTGGCCTTCCCTGAATATGCAACATTGACAATAGCTGCTTAGCAATATGGGGTGTTGCAGTTCTACTAGCAGCTATAATCTTCACATCATTTTCAACTAGTTCCCGAATAATTGATTCGACATCTTTATAAAATGATAGCTGGAAATCGTAACGATCAACGACAGTGGTTGGCGAGACCGATTTCAACGGAGTCATAATGTGAGTGTCGCACCAACATGGCCATAAAGTATAGTCTAGATCAAAAACTACTGCTTTGGGGTATCTCGCAAGTGTCATTATGTCTCTCAATGTAACGACACTAAGTAATCATCAGTACTGATACAAAATGAAAAAAAGAAAGAAAGAAAAGGTAGTGTAACCAGGTACATCCAAGCGCGTATTAGTTCTGCTCTTGCACGAAAACTGTTGCTTTTAGAATGGAGACAGTATGGTGCGGAAGGGGCGCGGTCTACTGCTACCAACTTTAAATATTTTTAGAAGCATTGAAGACGGTTTTGCTCTTGTATAATAACTAGTCACCGGTTGTTTGGAGAGATGCCTTTTGACTTTGCGGTTGATTTTTTTCCACTATGATTTTGTGTTGAATGATTTGTATTTTCTTTACTGTCAATATTAGTTTATATGAAAATATTGAAACCTACAATCAACTACGAGGAACTGAAGAGCTTGACATAAAACGTGTAACCACTACCCAAAAGTGTATGTTTAAAATACTGTATAAACAAAACCACCCTATTCTCTGAACATTGAATCAACTTTAAGTTTACTGTTGTATAATTTAAGCAAAACTTTGCTTCAAATTCATATTAAAATTTTAAAAACAATTGATCCATCCATATTTCTTTGCTGCCAGCCATCTTCTTTTTCTGGTTAAGTCTTACACGACTCAAGTGTGTAAAGTTTTTTTTTTTTGCTACACGTCTTGAATTTTTTTTCCTTTCAGAAATTTTATATATTGAAGCCAATTTCATTTCGAACTTAATCATTTTTTTTTATAAATATTTAGCAAAATAATTAGCCATATCAATTACAAATAATTTTTACATTTGAATAAACCCAGATAAACTTTCAAATCCATCCTAGCACCTTCATAATCCATTCTATATATTTGCTTCTTTATTGTCTACAGTCATTTCCGTTGCAATGTCCTCTTCTAATGATACACCATCTTTATTTGTCACACCACAAACACCACCAAGACAGCAACAAAGGAGAAAAAGTAATACAGGAGCTATATCTACACCCGTTGCCTCATCAGTATTATTAACTCCATCTACAACAACAAAAAAACCTACAAGAACTCCAGTATCACAGAAAAGAAAACAAGGTGTACAGTTGTCTCCACCACAGGCAAACAAATTCCCCTTTACTCCAATCACCCCTCAAAAATCACCATGCAAGACAAGAAAGAATTTGGATTTATTCACTAGTAACGAAAAATTTGGCTTATTGTTACCATCGCCATCCACTATTGGTTCTGGTAGATGTCATAACTCTTTCACGCAAGCTCCACCTCCATTATTTGATTTGAAGAAGGTTAATGAGTTTAAAGTACCTAAGACACCCGCAAAACAAATTATAGACAACTCTAGAACAAAAGAATCAGAAAATGAAGATGACTGGGAAGTGATGGACATAGATGAAGTTGCCAAAATTCCTCGTGCAAAGTTGAGGAACCCTTTTATAGACACTTTTGAACCAACGAGTCCGGTTACACCTGAGGAGAGTACTGGAGATAGAATTAACTATGACACACATATGGAATTGATAAACAGTAAAACTGGTAAGAAAAGAGTTGTAAAGTTAACAAAGAATCAAATGAAAATCAAACCAAAGAGATTATCGTTTGATAATATATAAGTACTTGACTGGTCAAGTATTGATATTATAGGGATTTTATATAGTTTATAGGTGACAATAGATAAAACACACAGGGATATTTTGTTGAATGTAGCATTTACACGACCCAACGCTTCTCGTTATTTTTTTTTTTTTTTTTGCACGCAGCAGAGGAATAAAACTGAACAGAAGAACGAAACCTGTTCCTAGCTTATTCATAATGAAAGATTCTATATCACGATGTCTATACCAGGGTTTGGGAGTGCTGAAAAAGTAAACCATACAGCATCAAGTGTTACATTGACGATTCCTCAGAGCTATGAATGGCGGATAGAGGTTCCCTTCAATAGAATACTCAAGTTCAAGGTTTTAACTGGAATAGTGGAAATAAATGGGACCGAGTTAGCAAACAATACAGAAATTCAATTATCCGGGACAAAAACTTACTTGTACTCGCCAGTAACTGATGCGGTAATTGAGTACGTTCTAGTGGAAAACAAAGACGATTTATCATTGGTTTCCGCTTCTGATGAAGGTTTTGTCGAATACTTGAGTGACGAATCCAATATGGATTCCATATTGAACCTACATATGTATCTTGAAAGCAAGAGACAGTACACAAAAGATTACAATTTTTCAAGTTCTATTGACCAGCAACAAAGTGGTCCAAAAGTGTTGATTATTGGCTCAAAATATTCTGGTAAGACAACTGTGCTGAAAATATTATCAGCGTACGCCAACAAGATGAACAATACACCTGTATTGGTGAACTTGCAACCTCGAGATGGGGTTTTTGCTTTACCTGGATCGTTGACTGCAACACCTATAAGTGACTCTTTTGATGTAGAAAGTTGCAATGGATATGGATTAACAACAACCAGCGGAACACTAGTACACAATCCCAAGCAACCAATTGTTAAAAACTTTGGGATGGCAGATTTTAATGACAATGTGGATTTTTATAAATTGCTAATTGAGAAGTTGGGCATAGCAGTTTTGTCTCGATTGGATCAAGACTTGAATATTAAAAATAGTGGAGTGATTATTGATACACCGGCTTTGACTCTGAAGAATTTTGATATTGTTGAGAGTATGGTGTCTAATTTTTTGATTGACAATATTATTGTTATTGGGAATGAACGATTAGCCATTGAGTTGACCAAGAAGTTTGCTTATAAATCGACTCAATTGAACATCATTAAATTAAATAAACTGTCAGGATGTATTGAAGTTGAAGATAGATTTATTCGTCTACAACAAGAACAAACTATAAAAGAATATTTTAATGGAAATTTCAAAACAAGATTGTCACCCTTCAAAACCGATATTGAGTTGCTGGGGTTGAAGATTTATAAAAATGTATTGACAAAGGATTTGCTTTCTCAAATGGCATTTTTGCCCGGAGGAGACGATTTCGAGAAAGATGAAACCAATCCCGAAGAAGATCCAGAAAAGAAACAGTTGGAAAAATATTATCAAGCAATTGAAGATCCCAACAGTTCAAATTTAGAGAATTCGATTGTGGCCATAACGCATCTACCAAATAATGATAAAAAACTAGGAAAAGATTTACTAAACACAAGTGTCTTAGGGTACATACATGTGAGTAAGTTTGATGATCAGAAGAAGCGGTTGAAAGTGTTGTTTCCATTTCCCGGTGTGTTTCCTAAAAATGTATTGATCTCTACTAATATAGGATACAATGAATAAATAACCTAATCAAACGGAATGTTGCCCTTCCTCTCATGTTTTAGACTTTCACTAGCAGCTATACCACTAGGAATCTTAATACCACAACAATCTCCCCAAGTATTAACGTGAGCATGGCCACAATGATCTTCAGGATTCTCTCCGTGTCCATTTTCATCAGTATGTTCAGGGATTCCCTCTGGACATTTTAAAAGACTACCAAACATAAAATGCTGCATGATTGGTAGTTTCCCCAAAACTTCGACCTTGTACATTTTCACCATTCCTTCTCTGATCTTATCCCAGTTTTTAGCTGCAGATATATCATCTAACATTGGCAGATGCCAGCGCAAACTCAATTTACCTTGATGGTTAGGAATGGTTTTTATTTTATTTATGAAGTTGATGCATTCAAAATACATATACTTGGTGGAATACATCTCCACCAACTCATCATTATGAATCAGTTTTGGTTTCATATGTGGGTGAGTAGATAATTGTGCAGCTCCAAACAAAAAGGGCAAAAAGTGATAATCATCCAACCCCCAAACCCCATGGGATCCTGCAGGCTCCAACCAGTATTCCTTCTGTAGTTTTCGCATAATCGACATATACTGAGTGAAGACTTTGAGAACCAAACCCTCGTAATCAGCAGAGGTAATCTGACCCAACTCCTTCAAGCACAATAAAAAACATATAAAATTCAATTCATGACCAGAACCATAATCAATTCTTGTGCTGTTCCCCCACGATTCAATGAAATATGCAGAGGTTTCTTGAATTGCCGTCGCAGTAATCTCAGAAATGTATTCTTCAGCTTTGCTGGACAAATCACTATAAAAATCTCTAAATTCAATCTTTCCAAATCGAGATACTGAATCATGAGCAGGATGTAAAGTAATGAGGTTGTCAACTTTCGAAAGGAGTTTGGAAAGTTTGTCAATTATCAGACTGGTCTCGTATGATGAATCATTGGATTTGCCAGTGACGGATGACTGCAACTCCACAATGAAATCCAATACGGTATTATAAGTAGGCGAGCCAACCCATTTGGACAAATCTTCCGGAGTGAAAATTCTTTTAGTAGGTGTGATGTATGACATATTGCAAATAGTTGTTACAAGGAAAAACACTGGGAGTTCTTTTTTCCAGGTTTATCAAAGCAATTTTTTTTTTTCATTTTTCAGAAAGAAATTAATACAAACTTTTGGCTACTAAACTACATATGAACAAATCACCTAGATTCTACAGGTTGCCTAGCAAAAAACTGGTATTCTTGAACGAATTAAGTAAGTCACCAAGATTATCATCAATTTGGCAGTCTGTTGATTCAAGATGTATGAATGCAACAAAAACCTTACCCATTGTTATACAGACCAAACAGGAGATTTTCAACCAGGTAGTCCAGAGCAACCCAGAAAAACAAGGAGTTTCTTTAAAATTTAAACAATTTATTGCCTACGGAAAGGCAATTATCAATTTCTACAAATCGGGAATCAAAAATGTGTGGCAGAATCAGAGTATATTAAAGAAGCTAAAGCAAGATTTTTATTTGACTCACGTCGCCCCATCAGGACAAGAAATAAAAATTAGGATTCCATCCTTTAAAAAATTAACGGAAGAAATGAGTCAAAGAATATATATGAATAAAGTAGAATCAGAAACTTTGGAAAAAATGACTAAAGGTGATATTAAGAGATCGAATGATATGAAAACTCATTCTATTTTCAACTTGACAAGAGAGCAGTTTCAACTTTACAAACGTACTCCAAATGACTATTACAAAATACCATTATTTGCACTTGTGTGCTTGATATTTGAGGAACTCACTCCTGTTTTATGTTATATGATTCCAGAAATAACGCCATCTACTTGTATATTACCCAACATCCTTCCTCGGGTCTGGAATCCAAACGCAATCGGTAAGATGAAATCACTCAATCAAAACCTAGACGAGAATAGTATGATTGATTTGTCTTTGAAAACAAGCTATAATTTGGACATTGAGCATGTTCGGTTGCTATCTCAATCATTGCGTTTAGTATCTCGGTATATACCCCCACAGTTTTATCCTGACGGATATTTACGTGATAAACTACAAGACTACTACAATTACATAGTTATTGACAATTTTTATTTGTCAGGCTTGAACGGAGATGGCAACATGTGGAATCTCAACGACCAAGAGCTAGTGTTGGCTTGTTTAGAAAGAAACCTTATTCAAAATATTGTCTACGATACCAAATTGTTCAATCAAATATCCGATCCTATCCAAAAACAAATGTTTCAGGACAAGTACATGGGTAAACTAAGAGTTAAACTATTCCAATATTTGGTGGATTTTGATAGTTTTAATATTGGATATCTTGCTGTGAATCATGCCATCCCAAGGGAAGAAGAAGTAAATGTAATTGCATGGAGGTAAATAACTAAATTAATGAACCTTTGTTTCTATAGGAAATGCTTGTATATATGCTAAATCTATGAACTTATACTACTTAAACCCGAAATAAGTGGAATAATATTCATTTCTTCTGAGGTTTGTTTCAAAACCTCCACTTGACTCTTATGTTCACCAGACAGTTGATCAACAAGGACTACTTTGAAACCTATATGTTGCAGTGACAATGGGTCAAAGAAGAGATGTAATATCTCCCCTCCTCTAAGCAAAACTTTGTTGCCTTTTCCAACACTAGTATTGTTGACCAAGCACGAGTTAGTACTCTTATCCAATAACCATATAGAGTCGTTTTCTTTGGTAATGACACAATGAAGTTTGGATAGTCTGTCGTCGTCTATCTCGCAATCACAAGTGTCATTTCTTCCGAAAGAAAACGGGGACTTTGAAATATTTATTGTTTCTTGGAATAACGAATTTGCAAGTGGCTCCAACTTCAAGTAGTCTTCCGCAACAACGGAATCACTTAGCTTGACTTTCTTGCTTGTCAGAGGTTCTTCCAAATCGACTTTTTTGTTTGTTCTAGGGTCTATTTGATACGGCCTCTTTTTCGGTTGTGACATTGGTAACGGTGTTGCAGGATGTTGAGATAACGGAATCACACGCTTGGGTACCTTGAAATCTTGCTGTTTACTTGATTTCCTATTTCTTTCGCTATCCAATGGACGAAGCATAACGTCTTCATCAATTTTGCTCAATGATTCGATATGGATACCATTATCTATCTTTCGAGATTGTTGCGACTGTGATTGCGATAAACTCAATGATTTGACAGAATCCTCTTCATACAAGTCTTGCAACCATTTATGTTTCAAAGCTTCAGCAGCCGTCATCCTTAGTTTAGGATTAACCTGTAGGCAGCACTGCAAGAAATCTCTTCCGTCTTCAGAAATGTCGTATGAATTTAATGGAGCCTCATGAAATTCGCCCCTTTTGATCTTGGCAAACATTTGTTGCTGGTTTTTCCCGTTGAATGGTAAATGAGAAGTTAAAAGTACATAAACCAAACATCCCAAAGACCAAATGTCAACCAAGGAAGAGTAGTTGTCCTTTTGTTGCAGTTCCATCTGCGATGATCCATACTTACCGGTGATAACTTCGGGAGCAACATACGCCAATGTACCACAAAAAGTTTTCATAAACGTCAGATTGTCACTGAATTTTGCCAATCCAAAGTCGGTGATTTTAACAAGTATTGGGTCATCTTGCATAATCAAAATATTATCTGGCTTCAAATCACGATGGGAGATTCCTAAATTATGAACATAGGCAATTCCTTCTAGAATCTGTTTCGTGATCACTTGTGTTGCGTCTTCTCCTATTGCACCGTTTGCAGCCACAAAGTCCATCAAATCACCGCCCGGCACCAATTCCATCACAATATAGTAATTGTCCATATCTTCATAAAAAGCTTTTAGAGCAACTATATTTGGGTGGTTGAGCCGCTCTAATATGGACAATTCACGGTCCACTCCTGCCATGGCACTTCCACCACCGGTATTTAATGCTTTTCTTCGATTTATAATCTTCACCGCGTACGACTCGCCCGTAGATCGTTCAATCGCCTTTTTCACAGTGGCAAATGCTCCTTGGCCTATCGTTTCATTTTTCACAATAAAGTCTTTGTATATTCCTTCATCTTTAATTGTGTTGGTCGAATCAGGTAGCTTTGCCGGGTTGTATTTGTCACCAAAGACAACGACAAACCTCACAACGTCCTCGTCTCTACCAACCCCTACTGCTATTTCATCACCCTGATTAAGAAGGTAGTTTGATCCTTTCACCAATCGACTGTTGTTAAGGTGTGTCCCGTTAGTTGAAGTGTCCTTTATCCATAGTGATTTATCATTGAAGTTGAACCAGATTTGAAAATGCTTGTTTGAAATTCTCGACGACGACGCCACTTGCAAATCTGAGTTGGGGTCTCTTCCAAAATACCACGTCATTTTACCTTGTACGATAGTTTTATCGTTGATATTCAAATCATAATTGCCAAACTGACCCGTGGAGCAAATCAATTGACAAATCCTATTCTGGTCCTCTTTGCTTTGGGTTTGCGTCTGAGTTGTCGGTGACTGTTGTGTTGGTTGTGTCTGACTCTGCGTCCGTTGTGTTACTTCCATTAATGTAGTTTGGTAAATTAAGGGTGTTGTTACTGAATGTATAGTTGAAACGAGTGCTTTAGAAATGAGTAATTCTATTATCGCTCTTTACTTTTTGCTTTTGTTTTTTTTTTTCTTTAGTTGTTTATTCAGTGTAGATGGTGAAAAACTGGCGCGTCTCCCTTCAATTTTGAACAAATCTTTTTTCTTTTTTCAACATCAAATCTTCAACATACAACATTAACTTTAGTGTAGAAGTTTAATAAAGTATAGTGATATGTGAGTAGACTCATTATATACGAATAAACTTACTAGACAAATACAAGATCAAGATGAAAACTAGAGACCCTCTCTTTTTGTTCTACCAACATTTACGCGCTATTTAGAAGGGGAGGTTTTTTTTTTGGCACTCTTTGTGTACCAAACCAAGCTCGCGTCAGGCAATCTACAAACGCTCTAACCGGTATTCGTCTAACGTATCGTATTTCGTAAATAACTATATGTATATGTATACAGCTCCTATGCAATGGATTTGCGTGACGGAGTTAATGAAGAAACTGGCATAAGCGCAGCCTCTTCAATATTGGCTTCGTATTCCAAATTGTTCCACTCGTCTTCCTTTTTATTGTAGTGTTTGAACAAAGTCAAGAACAAGCAACCAGCAATGAAACACAGCACAGCTAATCCCAGGTATGTCCACACCATTTTTGGATCCACACTAACACTCAGCAAGGCAATACCAATGGCAGCACCAACGGCGTTTGTAAGTAAAAACATTGCCATTACCAAAGATTTCATTTGCACAGGTGCCTTAGTGTAGGCATACTCAAGACCAGTAATCGAGGCCAAAATTTCAGAGATGGCAATGAGGACATATGCAGGTGTTTGCAAACCAATGTTGATGTGGTTACCGTTTGGACAATCCAAAGGATGGTCATAACATGGACCGGCTTTGTAGATATAGTGTTGCAAAACAGCGGCGTAAACCATAGCACCAGATCCAAACATGAACCCCCAGAAAATCTTTGTGATTGGTTTGAATGGAGTAAAATGTCTAACAAAAGGATATAAAAATCTTTCGAATATTGGGATAAAGACGATAATGGCCACACTGTCAAAAACTGTCAAGAAATCGTTTGGAATATCACGGCTCATACCTGCTGCAGAACTAACAAACATGTTCATCATACCATTATATTGGACCCAGTAGATAGGGTACCACACAAACACTTTACAAGCAGATATAGTTCTTTTGACTTCGTCAACAAAATGGTCATCCCATGGATAAGATTTTTCTGGTTTGACGGAGGGCTTGGCAGCATCGAAGTTGAACCCGTTTATGATACCGACCCAAACACATTTGAAAGTCTTGTTGACAATCTTGTCACCAACAGGAACCTTGACATATTTGTTTCTACCAACAATCAAAGCAGCAATTGCGATAAAGAAGAAGCAGAACGTAAGCAAGTAAGAAGACCAGAATCCAATGTGAGCCTCCATTTGAGTGGTGGCAATAACTGACAAAGACCCAATGTTGATCATAAGGTAGAAGAACATGAATACGTTTTGAACAGTGATGTTTGGATCAACAATGACTCTTTCTCCCTTTTTGGTGACCTTAATGTATGGTTTCTTTTTAGGAATTTGATCAGCAATCAATGGGGAAACGTTGGATTTGACACCACCTGTACCAAGACCAATGATGATAATAGCCGCAATATAACCCCCAGTAGCAGTACTTTTACTGGTTATAGATGGAACGGAAGTGATGAACAATAAGAAAATACCAACGATATAAATAACACAAAAGACAAAAATTGTTTTATATTTACCCCAGTAGGTGTCAGAAATCCAACCACCAAGAATAGGAGTGACATAACACCAGAATTGGAAAAAGTACGACAACGCAGTGGCACCTTGTTGCTTTAATCCAAGCATACCTTTTGGTGAATGTTCTGGAGTAAATTGCATATAGTTCTGGAACGGAGCTGACAACCCATAATAGGAAAATCTTTCAGCTAATTCAACAATAGCAACTAACCAACATGATATTGGAATGGATTCAGAAACATGTCTCAAGGTTTCCATTTCATGATCGGTAGGTTCTCTACCTTCATCATCGATCTGTATATCGGACCCTAAGTTGTCACCAGCATATTCATCATCCCTCAGCAGTTTTTCGACGGAATGTGAGCCTTGAGTAGAACTATTTATAACATCTGTTTGCAGATGTTTCTCTTCTGTGGACATTGCAAATTAACAAAGATGGAGAATAAGAAAAAAAAATGAAGAGAATACTTAAATTGCAAAACAACTATTATCCAAGTAAGAAACAAGAAAGAAAAAAAAAGTTATTCCCAAAAAAAAACCTATGGAGTCAGGATTTCTTTGATATAAATACAAAGAGATGGGGTTTTATTGAATATTACATGTTATTGGGAAAAAGATAAGAAATGGTATCAGCTAACCAATCAAGTGGAGATAGGCGTTTCACAATAGCCTTTTAAAAATGCATTACCACCACTACACAAATTGAAATAATGGAAAAAGAAAGAAAAGGTGAAAAAAAAAAAAGAAACGAAGCAAAATACAATACAGTACAATACTAAAAGTGAATAAGCTGAATAGACTAATAAGCAGGAGGGGCGAAAAAAAAAAAGAGGAAATTAACCTAATTTGAATATATTGGGGCATTTGGGTACAGCTGAGAATACACAAAAACTTACAATTGACGTATGCCATGTGTAATGACTAAACTATAAAAAAAATAGGTTTATAACTGAAATGGAGAAAAGTTTTCTGGTCTTATATGCGGCATTTTGCCAAGTTTTTTTTTTTTTTCCGCGCGCAAACCTCATCTCGAAGACCTCACACAATCCTCATCGGCATAGACAAAGCAAACAATTCCATACATTGAAATCTGTTATACTCTATGTCAAATAAACAGACACCACGCGATTACACAGGTCATCAATTTTGGCGTGATTGTTATTTTTTTGTTTCATACTGTTTCCACAAAACTGTTTATTCTTATAATTTATGATCTGACTGTTTCTTATTTACTTATTTATTTTTTTTTAGTATAAGGAATGAATTTCCATATTGCTCTTTCTGGTTACCACGCTGTTCAACACTTTAGATGCGTACACTCTTACGTACCACTGGAACAAACACTAAACAAGTTAAGCGACATCGCCGTGTATGAATTAAAAAATGCCTAGAAATATTGCAATTCTCGTGCCATTCCTACAAGCGGATTAATTATTTTTCGCCGTTTTGATGTGCACAAAAACTGGTCCTAACATGGACTTTTATTTGCCATTACAGCAATAAATGCCGTAGGGTTGCTAAAGCTTGTGGAGTCGATCTTTCGGTTTCTTTCAGTTGTAGAAACAGGACATCAAGGGTAGTATTGAGATGCGAGGAATGTTACTAACCATCCCCAGATTTCAGAAAATGCATTGTTCTCCACGAGATGAAAGATCGTAAAGCTTAGATTTATGGTAATTGTTGATAATTGTTAGTTTCTTTTTCCCTCTTGTAAATATGTGTAACAAACTTGAGTGGGTTGAAGAAAACCAAGCACTATCAACTAAAATATTCTTGTTAATATTATTATGAGTGCCATACCTATCTTTGTAGTGTTGGGGTAGACATGAATAAAGTGCAAGAGATGAATAATATTTGCCAAACTAATAATAATTTGGCCTATATCTTTGTATAACTTCTATTTTCATTTTCGTTGGGTAGATATTATAATTAGTAATTTTTGGTATTTTTTTGCATCAATTTTATAGAAAAATATATCTGGGCTTTCTTTTATGTGGGGAATATAGACCAAAAAAAAAAAATTCAACAAATGATCGAATGACTTTCTTCGATAATTTTTAGAAATGTATTAATTCTCAAAAGATTATTATCATGAATTGTTAGCTTTATGTTTACCAAAGATAAAACTTCCAACAGTAACTACTCTACAGTCCGTTGCGAAACCAAAATTAACATCCTCAACACTAAAGTGCACTTCTAACCCAAATATATAGACAGCCTCAGAACGTTATTTTTCGTATGGTTATACATCTATTAATCTAAAATAAATAGTCTTATGAATATTTAAAAGGCCGTAATAATAATAATAATAATAATAGTAACGGTTAGTCTAAAATGAGACTATACTTCCCAGTAACCAGGAAACAAAAAATGCATTTTCTCTAACAATTCCTTCTTAACACCATGTGGACTAGTGCTGACTGCATATTTCATGCTTCCTTGTAAGTCTTTACCAATTTCACCACCCTTAGCAGCAAATTCATCAATCAATTTAGCAGCTAATTTACAAGCATTAGCCGAGTTAGCCTTCAAGTTGCCAACCACAGTTTCTACAGTGACAGGTTCTTCGCTTTCATTCCACGAATCATAATCGGTCGACATGCAAATCATTTGGTAAGCAATTTCTGCTTCACGAGCTAATTTGGCTTCTGGCAATACTGACATATTAATGACAGAACCTCCCCAGCTTCTGTATAATCTAGATTCAGCTCTGGTTGAAAACTGTGGGCCTTCCATACAGATGATGGTTAAATCTTCTCCATTATTGGTGTTTTCCTTAGTGTGCAATACAGGAGTACCATCAGTGTCGAATCCTTCCAAAAACCCTTTACTTGGAATGGCATCACTAATCAATTTATTCAACTTCAAATCAAAAGGTTCTCCAAACATAGCATGTGCAACAAATCCTTTTTCAAAAAAAGTAGATGGCCTAATACCTTTTGTTCTGTCAATGATTTGAGTAGGTAAAACAAAATCTCTTGGTTTGATTTCTTGTTGCAATGAACCAACGGCAGAAAAGGCAATGATGGCTTTAACTCCCAATCTCTTCAATGCGGCAATGTTGGCTCTTGAAGGCACATCACTAGGCAACAAATCATGATGGGCACCATGACGTGCTAAAAATGCCACTGGGAATCCCAGATCAGTCTTGGAAATAGTAATTGAACCGGAAGGAAACCCCCAAGGAGTACTGATAGTTAATCTTGCAACAGGGTGTAAGTTGGGTAAATCATACAATCCAGTACCTCCAATCACAGCCAATGTGACAGGACCATCATAGTGATGTGGTAACTTTGCAAGGTCAATTTTTTCTCTATGAACGGACATTTTTATTAGTTTTGATAAATTATTACCTTTGAGAACAAGTTTTACCATAAACTGGATTCAAAGTCGTGAAAATTTGGTTCTTAAATATGCACGAAATTTTTTTTTTTTTGGTTTGTGCTTCAGTCCACACCCAATGATGTTGGTGGTGTTGGTAGTAATAGTAGCGATGACGACAGATCTCGCTGCACCCACGAGTCCTTTTCCTCGTTTTTCTTGTTTGAAGACTTGACTGTGGCATAAAAGTTTCCGTTTTTGTCTTTTGATTCTCCCCAATGACAGAATGGTCGTGTACATCAACCAATAGTTAAAATTTTTTTTCATTAGTATTCTCTTTATTTTTTGCCTTTATATGAGTGTATTGTTGAAGTGCGTGATTAAAGAATCAGTCCAATATACAAATTCCTACCCCAAATCTTGTTCCATCTTCTTGTTCTATCAACTGGAAGAATTAAATAAAATAGAGGATTTCAAATCAAACTATCAAGGATGCTTTGTAACCAAGCTTTAATAAGAAATACACCACGCTTTGTAAGATGTTTATCTCGAGGTGCCACCGGCGCTCCAATAATAACATCGAAGAAAGAGATCTTGGATAAACAAAAAACCAAACCTAGCCCATCAGAAGTGAAACCAGTTTCCCGCCGATTAAAGAGTGCTTCTAAAAAGAAACAGGAAAAAACGAAAACTACAAGCAAGTATCTTCCGTTATCAGCATTACCACATTTCCCCAATCCCGAAGAAGCTAGAATGGGAAGACCTCGTGGAATCGATTTCCAAATACCAAAGGAATCTCTTAAACTGTCAGAAGTGAAAATATCAAAAGAATTTGACAAGGAAGCACGCGACCTTGCTGGTAAAATTGAGAGTTTTTCCCAAAAGGAGGCTGACGACCAAGCATTAATTGCCATTTCTAAAGAAATAGGAAAATACTTGGAACCCGAGCTAAATAGAATGTATCCTACTAAGGAACACCCAATGAGAAAATCATTATCCGGTATGAGTAAGATAAATCCAACGTTAGATAAAATCGAAGATAGCTATTTGTGGGAGATTTTACCTCCAAAAAAGCTGTTTGGTATACCGCCATATCAACGAGGTGATCCTTTAGGATTCAAGGAATGGGAAAACAAACTTATTGAGAAAGAAGAAAAGAAACAGTTAGAAGATGAAGCTTACAAGAAAAAGTATGGGAAGATGATGGCAGAAGTAAGTGATGCTGATTCATTTATTACGTCAAAACGCGGTGCACGAAAGAGAATAAATAGAAAATTACTTAAAAACTATAAGAAGTTGGAAAAAGATGCTAAACTCCCTGCAAAAGACAAATTAGTTATAGAGGTCATAAAATTGTGATTTTGATTCTCAAAAGCTGTGTTTGATGACTTTAAACTACACATAAATGTACATATATACCATTTTTTTTTTTTTTAGTCTTGGCTTCTATTTGCTCTGGATTATTCGACGATACTGAATTCGACATCTCCATAACCAAACTTATGTTTATTCTCTTCATAGACATTTCTCAACTCGTCAACATATAACTTATGGTACTTGTCCAATAATGCAGGTGGTATTTTTGTTTTGATTGTGGAAACTTTTGGTGTTTCTCCATTCATTTTAAAAATATCGGTAAATGACCCAGATTTTTTCATTGGTGGTTTAGTTTCTTCCTCAGTAAACTCTTCTGGATGTTGCTGTTTGTATTCCTGCAAAGCTCCAGCGGGGATATATATTGGCTTACCAACACAAATGTTTATAGGATTTCTAAATGGTAACAACCCGTAATCGTAAATGAAAACACCTCGAGCACTGAATAAAGGAATGGTAAACAGGAAAATGCCTTTCATCCATTTCTGGAATTTATACATCATAGATGTAGGACTTGGTTGGACCAATCTGTAAACATCTGCTTCACCAAATGCAAAAGTTGGTACCAAAGCAACATTACCCAACTCTATGGCCAATTTAACAAATCCTTTACGTTTGTTTAAAATCAATTTAACTTCACGCTTAGATGGTTGGCTTGATGTTTTTTCACCAACTTCTTTCGTGGTCTTCTTGTCAACTTCAACACTTCCATTTGGTTGTTGTTGTTGTTGTTGTTCTTCTTCTTCTGGTTGATCATCCTCTGCGTCGCTTCCGTTAATGTCCTGGTTTTCTTTATACCCATAACCAACTCTGGCATGTTTAGCAACCATATTGTTTAACAAAGACTCTTCTGCCCCGCCAACTACAATACAGACAGAATTATCACCGTTGCTAATCAAACTTCTAATATTCTTTGCTGATGCACTAGTAACCCCCAATCCCATTAAATAATCACGATAAAATGGTATGGCAAATTGTGTGGTAATTGTCAACAAGAAAATATTTCCAAGACCAGGAAATAAACGTTCACCTTTGGAACTGTCATGGAAGAATGGTTTCAAAAATTTTAGAAATAGCGTATATGGCTCGTTACGTAATGAATTAGTAGCAAATAAACCAACCCCACCCATTGAAATAACTCCATGAGGATGGTATCCAAAAATATACCTGGGACCAGTAGACACTGTCTTGTAGGTTTCTGACTTCCCCAGAGAAGTGTCATTCAAACGTTTTTTCAACCCAAAAAATTTGAAAACTTTATCAACTAACGTTCTGCTCCGTTCAGACACTAAATCTTGCTCATCATCATCTTCTGAACTTTCAGTCTCCTCTACCAAAACTTCTTTGAATGTTGGTTCCAATTCGACAGACTTATAAACCTTTATAGGGAAATATCTGACAAACCAATCCCAGATGATGAAATTTTTCATCGAATTACGGTATCGATAAGCAACCTTACCATTAGTTGGGGTATGCAAATCAAATCCGTACCACCAAATAAAGTATGGCAAGACTATCACAATCCACCCAAATAAACCCAACGATATCATGAAAAAAAACAAGCAAATAAAAAAGGGAATACTAATACAATGCCAAACCACCCCCAATGTTTCGAGTCGATGAGACAATGGGGTATTTAGCGGAGCCACATTGATAAATGCACGTTTTTTCTTTGGTGGAGTTGGACGCTTTGAAGTCTGTGTAGCTGGAGTGGACGATCGTTTTCTTTGTGTGAGTGTGGATTCAGGCACTTCCTTAGAAGTAGAGAGCCCTGTAGCCTTCTCTGTATGTTCTGGTTTAAGGTCAGATGTGTCTGTCATTGCAAGCAAATATGGAAAAATAAATAAATATATTCTAGTGTGTATGTGTGTGTGTGTGTGTGAATGTGGATATTCTCTTATCTAGAATCAACAAGAATATATAACATGAAGGGATGAAAAATAAAAGAGAAGAAAATTGTTGGATTTAAATATCAGCACTCAATCAAGATTATAAGACGTTTCTTATTTTTAACTAGGTATTAGTGAGTTGATCAAACTTGAACGAACAGTGTGGTAATTGATTAGAATTTAACCGCAAATAAGTAGAAAAAAAAAATAAATAGCTTGATTATTTCAATTAAAATGGAATGACTAATCAAGGAAGGAAATGAGCCAACAAAACCAAGGTTAATTCAACAAGCAACGAAAAGGAAATCAATTAGATATATTAGAAAAGCAATAAAATCAAGAAGGAAAAGTAATTAAAAAAAAAAGAAAAAGTAAAAAGTAAAGGAAATTGAAAAATTGAAGAAAATGAATTGCATTAAATTTTTGTGAAATCAAAAATTAAAGGGATAATAAGATAAAAGCGTGGGGAGAGTAGAGGGGGGGGGAAGGAGGGAATCATCGGGACCAATGATATAAATGCACCACCTACACAGAAACATAGCAAGAGAGAAAGTAAGAAGGCGGACTTAATTTGGAGGGGGGGGAAGCTAAAAAAAAACCAGGAGAAATTAAGGAGATGAAAATTACACCAAGAAGAATTGTAGGTTCTCCTAATACTAGAAGGTATAACCAATTGTGGTTTACAAGTATCATATCTATTCCGACAAACCAACGACAACATGTAACAAGAAGGAAAAGAAGAGAAAGAAATAATTTGAGGTTCAAATTTTAAACTTATGTAAAAGTAAATTAGATTTAAACTTTCAAATTATTATTATACCAAATAGGAAAATCAAATACACACCATTCCTATTCCCACATCATTTTCTACTTGTATTCTCCACATTTCTTTGTTTGTATTCAACTTATTTCTGTTAATTCAAAGAAATAACAGTAACAACTTTGACGCTATACTGGGTTTCTTTTAAGGGTTTTGCTTTTTCCTGTTACTTTAGCTAAAATGGGTAAATGAAATTAACTCATTATGTTTGCAAGTAATTTAGTGATATATAATTAAAAAATCACTTGAAATTAACAATTCTCTACAATTACCTATCAGCTCTTTCGTCACCATCAATGCCCATCAACCACGAACACCCCCCGCCCTCCTCAGCAAGACAATAAGACACAACGAATAGCTCAACAAAAATAAACACCAAAAAAAAGGGGCCATGAAAACAATAAGATTCTCTTTTCAAATGACAAAAAGAAAAAAGGAAATAAAATACTATTGTTTCTTCTTATCGGTAGGTTTAATTGTTGAGTGTTTTTTTTTTCAAAGAGTTCTTTTGTTGCAAATCATTGGTAATTGCGATAGCTCTTTGTAATTAGCATAATATCACTTCGTAGCACATGGCTCACAGTTTTTCATTTATTTCTTTTCTCTTTGGCTCTTACATGAAATAATAATGTGGGAAAAAAGGAAATAAAACCATGCAATTTGAGATACCTTTGGAAAACCATTTATATTATACATTTTGTTATTACTCCAGAATTACCTGATTGTTGGTTGTTGTGATTTGCAAATCACATACAGTTGTGTCCTTTGCATTTCTTCTTTTTTTTTTTTCACTTTTCTTATACTTCTACGCACAAGGGGTTATTGGTGAAATAATCTTACTTCCCAAATAGGAAAGGTCAAGCTAAGTACCTCCCGATTTATCATTAGACATTCAAGACAAGCATTTTTGGCAGTGGCATGAGTTAATAAATCAAGTTATGGTGTTAGCAATTCTATATACCCGTATTTAGCTCACATATTCTGGATGAAGAAGGTTCTATTAGCTCGAGGCTTCAAAAGTACTGTCGTATAAAGATCAGGTTTGTCGCATTGATATTGAACAGATGCACACGACCACCACTGATACAAAAAAAAAAACCCATGTAAATTCGTGCAGAAAAAGTTGAATAGAAAACGATAATAAAACAAGATACAGATAGCTAATATTATCCAACACTCTTATGACACAGAGAAAAAGATCATCTCCTGAAGATGACCTTAGTAACTCATCAGATTCAGAGCTTGAATCACCTCAGTTAGAAAATGACGATGATTTAAAGACACACTATTACATAACCCCCAAAACAAACAGCACCGACTCGTCATTTGAAAATGTTTACTGCAGAGTAACTAGTCAACCAAAGCAACCACAGAAAAATACCACGCCATTCTTGAGCTTGTTGGACGGAAATGAGTCTAGTGAAAATGTGCTGCGCAGATTTGAGTTGTACAATCAGGTATGGGCAAATCAATCGGACAAAATTCAGTCAATTTTAAATAATGCCAACGATGAACTATTCAAGGATTTGATCCAATTTGTAAATCTAGAAAACTTACAACAACTATCAGTTGGATATGTGCAATTGACAACAAACACTGCCAATAACTTGAGAATCTTGCAGGAGTTTTATCAATACATTCAGAGAAAGTCAGACTACGACTATAAATTAATTACTCTTAATTCCAAGCATTTTACATACAATATAAAGGCAACGTTGCGAGAAGTTGTCAAACAGTTTCATGACACCTGCCAGATAGTTGAGGAAATGCACAGGCTAAACTATGATCTTGATGCTATTGATGATTGGTTCGATGAAGAAAGATTGTACAACTCGAGGTTAGTTTTGGTTTTAGAAGATACCAATTTGATTAACAATCAACTTTTAAATCAATTACTCAAAATATTGCTGTCATATGTTGGAAAATGGCCTCTCAAAATTGTTATGGGACTATCATGTGAAACAGTCAGCTCATGGATAAATGGTAACTTGACTAATGAACTAAGAATTGGGATTGAAGGTCACAAGTTTAAAAGTAATGACAATAAGAGTTTGGGATATATCATTTTAAACAACTTATTCTTGACACCAGAATTGACACCAGAGAATCCATTGTTGATTAATAGTACATTGAGTACAATTATTTTGAATAGGTTTGAAAACTCAAATAATTCTATCGATGCCTTGATTGCCGAGATAAAATTATGTTATATGATTTATTTTTACCGACTGCCCTTGTCTATTCTTATTGCGGAAGAGAACCCTCAACCTCAAGAATTGTATGCAGATGGATTAAGGAAACTCTCTTCATTTAAAAAGTACATTGAATTAAAGCTACACCAAGGTGACCGCAGTGTCAAGGATTTGTTAAATAATGACAAGTCAGTGATAAAACTATTCAACGAATCACGAAGTAATTTCCGGAAATTCAAATTAGCTGTTATGAATGCCATCAATATCATTTACCAATTACATCCTAATAAACCGAAACAGAAATTTGAGCTTTATAAATTATTAATCAATCATAAATTGCTAAATTCAAAATACTTGTACGAACTGGTGAAAAACTTGTCCAAACTATCAGATTCAGTTCTTGGGAAAGTGCTTATTGGGTTGACAGACAATTGCACGGAGATACTTGATGGAATAAGTGACAACCATTTAATTCAACTAATAAAAGGCTTAGGTGAATTGTCAGATTTGAGAGGCGTCAGCGATAAACTTCAAAATTATTTTGATAACAGTATATTAACTACACCTTTGGAATACATGGTATTTCATGAAGTGTTTTCCATGGACGGAGGTCTAATCCAAGAGAAATTCACGAAGCCACCATTGTTTGAAGAAAATTACGAAAACTTGATGATCAACTTGTTGCGACCAAATCTCAGAGCTACAATAGAGCGTGGCTTGGATAACTATGAAACCTATTTGGCCAATCCGTTGATTGAAAATAGTGTAGAACAACCATTGATGCCACCAACATTGACTCATTTGTTTAAATTGTACAAGGAAGCACCAACAACTATCAATTTATACGACTTTTATCAGGCGTTCAAGTCTACTTTAGATGAAAAAGAACTCTCATTGCAGTTGTCAACAAATGAGGACTGGGAGAAATTAACTTATGCGTGGTTTGTCCAAAATTGCCACGAGTTGATGCTTATGGGAATTTTACAACAAAAACCAAAGGGTGATTTTTTGGAAAAGGCAATATGGAAAGGTATCTAATTCTTTTTCTTTTTTGATACATACATGCACATATATTGGAGTGCCTCCTATTATATACTTTATTAACGAAAAGACTAGCCAGCATTCTGCTCATTTATCCCCTTATTTCTGTTGTGGATTACTATTCTCTTCCTCTTTAATTTCCTTCAGTTTTTCATCAGCAAGTTCAGCCAATTTTTCCGCATCAGCTTTTCCCTCTTCTATTAATTCTTTCTCATCACTCGATAACGAGGAATCAACTTTATTGTAAAATTCCGAAATTGAATCGCTGGCCTTATTAGACATGGACTTAACTGAGTTAACCACAACTTGATGGTGACCGGATAATGATGTAATTCCAAGTAACACAAGGAATGCAGCTAAGATACTCAATATGATTATCCTTTGAGATCTGAACATACGATTGGATATATTGGTTGAGTTAGCTATCATGTTTGAACCACAGGACTAAAAAGTTGATAATACTAAAATAAAAGACAATAAGTTATACTGTTTGTTTCTTTATCTTTATCCTTTTTATTTTGTATTTTTTTTTTTCCTTGCCCCGTTTTGTCTCACTACAATTTAATACCCCAAAAACTATGAATCTGAATATATTGCTCTTTTTAACCGACTTTTCATTCCAACCCCCCTAGCTTCACCATTTAAAAAGACAACTAAACTGTATCTGTAAAGATTTTATCAAGCAAAACAAGTAGAAGAACTTAGCAGAATGTTGTTGTGGCCACGGTGCTCTTGACAAGAAAATAATTGTAGATTTGTTGCACATCTTCAAGTGAATTCTTCTGATTAAGACATGAGTAAAAATTTGGCCAGCAATTCTATTTTGCATACAACCATTCAAACGTATTAAAGAGCTTGCTCCATTTAATTTAAAATCCTGGACTTGAAGATTATTCTATTGCCGCAAGACCCATTTGCAATAATGATGTCGTGCATTTAAGCTCAAAAAGGTACTCCAAAACATTTGCTTCACCCCAAATGATTTCCTCCCCTTTTTTTTTATTGCTTCAAGGAAACCTAGTATCATCTTTCCCTCTACACAGTTAACCCAACATGTCACAACGAATTGCAGATTTTGTTTCCAAGATAGCCTTGCCGGCTGGTATCACCATTGCATTGGCACAATCAGCCTTGTATGATGTTCCTGGGGGTA
>OKKB01000176.1_pt1 | contig 35838 bp, 15 predicted proteins | sample 1613931 | NCBI WGS metagenome assembly OKKB01 (sample SAMN04436893, study PRJEB24849) | human gut metagenome | biome: human gut; feature: NICU; material: stool | host: Homo sapiens | place: USA: Saint Louis, MO | collected 2012-02-08
ATAGTTGCTGGGTTTGTTCATCTTTCTTGGATATCAACGTGGAAAACTTATTGATTTTTAATTGATCTTCATATGTAACCTCTGTGGAAGTGTTGGCTTGTCCTGATGGTAGCAACTCCATGATTGTGGTAAGGTTGTTGTTGGATGGAAATTGAATCAAATTTTTTTTTTTTGCTCTATTTGAGTGTGCGTAAATTTCTTGGTGTATTTCTACAACAATCAATTTTGTAAGTAAGCATTGACCATGTACATTGTGGTAGTAAGTATTGCTGCAAAAAGAAACACAGTTAAAACGTAGAGTCATGCATCTAGTTTGCTTGCTGACCCCACCTGTTTTACTACATTAACTGTAAAATTCTCAATTATTCAAATGCCATAAGGTCTGAAATGTGCTTGGTGTGGCGGAGAAATGAGCCATGTCAATAAAGATAGCACAGGAGTTTTAGTGAGAAGCCATTTATTGTGAAGCTGCAATCAGACTAAAAACAGTGGATAGCCAGAGACTGATATGAAAGCTTTCTATGGTTATGACCAAACTTCAGGTTGTCGGATAACTTTCCGAATTGAGAATTACGCGACATCTTGAATCCATTCTTTCGCGATGGGTTAACATTAGTGGAAGCAATCACATTCTCAGCAGTGGACGGCAGCAGCGGTAGTACTTCCCCCCTCAGTCAAAGATAATAAATCTTAAAATAAAATGCAACTGGAATAATAGCTTAAAACTCATTGGTTGCACCTAAAAAAAGAATACACTCTTTGTAAGGAACTGCAAAGCTTGCTTAGGTTTACTATTTGAGTTTATTGCTTTATATTTGTTATCCACCGGATAATTTTGAAATCTTGGGTATTTAAACAGAGTCAATTTAGCTTTTGCAATTTTTCAATTCCTTCTTTCTTTTTTTTTTTGGTTTTCAGACACATCTTAATTTTCACCCACCAAAACAGCCATGCCATCGACTACTGCTTCCCCAGACCAAGAACAATTGGAATTGGTTCACTTGACAGATCAAGAGCTTATAGATTTTACTAGACTTCAAAATGCTCAAGCATGGAAAGGTGCATTGTCAATCAAAGACTACGTCTTGAGAGAACAAGTTTTGGGTAAATCAAAGATGGCAACTACTCCCCCTAATAAGTTATTGATATTTATGTTAAGAAACAAAACCGATAAAGCCCCGTTGTGTTCGATTGAATTATTAATCCGGAAAAGTAAAAAGTATACTTTGAACAAGCATGAGAATGTGGTTGAGCAAGAGGATATTTTAAGTGGATGTATTGGTGGTGTTTATACATACCCACAACATCGTGGTAACGGATATGCCAGAATAATGGTTGACAAATTAGTAGTTGAAGCAAAAGAGTTGGTAGGACCACTGGGGTTTGTCTTTTTATACTCAGAAATTGGCGAATATTATTCTAAAAATGGATTTTTGTCCCAAGGTGTTGATTTGATTAATATTCCATTGACAGAGGGTCAAGACTTTGCTACAAACACATTTGATATCAAGTATGATTTAATTAATTACCATCATTTTGATTTGTTAATGGAAAGTTACAACCAACAAAACGAACAAGAAATAATTGCAAAAGTTTTAAAGGATGGAAAATCACGAATTACAGTGGTGCCAAGTTCCAAGATCATTGATTGGTTTCACTTAAGGTCAAAATATATTTCCTATAAAATATTTTATGAACCAAAGCAAAACCAAGAGCATATTGATTTTTATAATGAATCGTACGAGTCGATAAAATCAAAATTGGAATTAGTAGAACCTAAACAGTTTGGCATTAAATTATACAACACTGCAAATGAGGTTGCTGGGTTCATAGTTTGGACAATGGATTTCAACAACCAATCAGTACCAGAAAACTATGTCACTGTTTTGAAAATCGTTTCCTTTGACGAGAATTCAAAAGATGAAGTTGCGATTAAATTATTAAGCTTATTGAAAACCCACTTGATCAAAAATCCAATATTGAATGGTATGAACACTACAAAAATAGTGATTTGGGAATCTGAAATCAGTTCACATATCAAAAACGTGTTAGTCAATCAATGGAATGCTCAATCCAATATCGACAATCCTTCACGTTCAGCAATATTGATGAATAGTCCTATAGAAGATGCAAAATTACGTGAATCTGAAATAATATGGGAGGGAAATGATAAACTTCCCTGGTTTTAACAAGAAAAGTAAGAGCTTGATAAATTTAATAAAGTTGTTGGGGGTTTTTTTTTCTTTTTATATTTATTATATATAAATTTCTAGTATAGTTTGTGTTCTGAGATTTTACATAATACCTATATTGATAGAGCAAATGTTAAAAGTATAGAATCAATCAAGAAATACTTACAGAATCAATTCTGTTTTTCTCTGGATAGTGCCCATATCGTCAATTAAAAAACTATGATACAAAAATACTAAAATACAAACCTAACACCAATAGTTTTAATTCTAATCTAATAATCTAAGACCAACCTTGTAGTTGTTCAAAAAAATCTACTCTATGCGGAGTGTTGTCCAAGTTTTTCTTTACTGCAACTCTCAATTCATCAACCATCATCGGGTGTCCACAAGTTATAAAAGCCAACGACATATCAGCTTTTTCTGTTTCGTATTGCACCATAGCATCCATACTAGGTTTGCCTTCAATGAATTCAACGTGTGACAATTCCTGTCGCAAGTTCTCGACTATTGAGTTTGGATGTGAATAAATCGATAAATCGACTGATTTTGTTTCTATTTTTTCAACTGATTCCTTTTCATACTGATATGGTTGTTTAAGGGCCTTGTTACTAGACGAATCAAACCCACTCAAATCATCCGGTCTGGTTACAAATACCATGGCCTGTACTCGTGTACTTTCCAACCTTTTCAATTCATCAGCAAACCAAGTCACTGATTTCCAATTTCTTACGACCCAAACTAATTTAATTGTTTTGTTTTCTGGTGCTCTTCTATCAACGTCAATACATTCAGAATAAAGACCAGGAATACCATTACCACCAGCAACATAAACTAAATGTCTGCATCTTTGACCAGGGCTATTTCCACCATAAGGTCCTTCGACCATAACGGGTATCGTTGAGATTTTACCAGGACATTGGCTCAAACGATTATACAATGTTTTCGTTATACCATCTTTCACTTTAATGTAAAACATAATTTCTTCATCATCATTACCACCAATGACAAACGAAAATGGATGAGATTGCCAAAATGTGGATGGTGTGAGAAAATGAACAAAAGCATGTCCACCTGGCTTTGGTCTCCATCTTTTAGGCTTAGGTATGGTGACTTTAATGGTTTCATTTGCCAACAAGGCAATATGTGCAGTTTTAACCCCAAACGATGCCAATTTGAAGAGACGAAGAACTCTATCAAAAACCCACACAGCAATCGAAGCCCACAAGTAATTTGCATATCCCAAGCCAACAACATGTCTAACACCTCCAACAATAAAGAATACTACCAACAAAAGATGGAAAATGTAGAAGAATTCATAATAATTCCGTCTAAATATCAACATTCCAAAAAAGGTAATGAATCCACCACAAACACATGCAACAATACCCCAAATCACGTTATTGGTCTTCATGTTAGTTGCATATGTTCCGTTTAGTTTATCGACGACCGTATAAGTGACACCATGAATAAACACCAAGGCAAGGCACACACGAGAAATCCATCTATGATACATCATATAGGTAGAGAACTTCCAACCAGTTAACCATTGCATAAAATTGTTACGGCCGGCAAACAACACCAACAACGGCACTAAATATAATGTGACTATACCTGTTCTTGTTGCTATCAAATCACATAACTCCTCAGCCATGATAGGTTCTTTGGGGTTATTAGGTATGTGGTGAATATTGACTGCACAAACTGCAATTGTGACAACAAAAAACCCCCCTAAAATGATGGATTCTAATCTTGATGGAATTGTCCCAAGCAAGAACCAACCCATAATGCTGACTTCTTTTGATTTTGATTTGGAAAATGTTGGTGTTAATCCAATATGTTTTCTGTAAACATTGACAACTTTACCAATGAATGCATTAATCATACAACCCAAGTACATTTTCAAGACCAAGTTTACTATGATTGCAAGTACCAAGATAACAGCCCAGTATGCCAATAATATACCTCCATAAGTTATTGATCTATTTGTGTTTAAATAATACAACTTATAAACATCTTTATAAACTGCAAAAGAGCCATTGGTATAATTGTATAAAATTGGTGTTTTGACAAGATCATCTTCGGTTAAAGTGTTTCCCCATCTTTTTGCTAATGACAAATTTCTTAATAATGTTGAGTTGAAATTCAAAGTTAAATAGTACTTAATAAACATCGATTCAAATGTCATGTTACAAGTCTGAGCAAATTCATTGATAATAACAGAATCATTGTTGTACCCATTGATAAAACAATCCATAATGGTAGCAAAAGCAGGATTGGAGTTACAATAGCAATCATAATTATGTCCTCCCCAAGCCACAGGAGGTAAACACACTGGCTTATGGTTACTTATCCAGGCATCACATGAATACTGTGCAATATCTAGTGGGGTGTATCGGTATGGATTTGATGAAGATAAAACTGTTGAAGCAAGTCCAAAGACTAACAAAAAAATTGATACCAACATAGTTTATGCAGAAAGCTGTGTAATGAATGCAATTTAAAGTCAACTGGCTAATAAATTAGATAAAACAGATTAAAAAAAAATAAATGGTATCAAACCATCGTGATATAGTGAATACTTTTTGAGGAAATGACAAGACATTTATACAGTTGTAATGGAAATCCAAAACAAAAAAAAACCATCGAGAAATGGGAAACACCGAAACAGAAGTAAAAACCCGATAATAACAAGAATGAACAATAGTTTTGAAGTGTCAATCATTATTTAGAGATCAACAAAGTTTCAAATTCATATTTTCGTAATACAATATCTAATTGTAATTGCATCTCTTTGTTAGTGTCAACAAAAAATGGTGCAAAAAGAATATTTTGACTTGCTTTTACGCGGATCATATTGTGATGATTGATACGTTGATAACAAGTGGCGGCAAAAGTAGTAGTCCCTCTTTTTTTTTTTCTGGTGGCTGAGAAAATGGAGGTTGGAGGAGGAGGCGTTGCCCCAAAAAGGAAATCGAAACGTTTTTTTTTGCTCAGAGATCGACGCAATTCTTGTGCGAGACACATTGTTCTCTGTAATGGAATGTGTATTAAACCGAAATGCTGGGCCAATACTCCATCTTATATTACTAAACATATTATTTAGTTCCATTAGTAGAATTGGAGGAATAGTTCTGAAATTCATGAAACTCGCCTGATAAGCACATCTCTCTGATTTATTATTCGCTAATCCCAAGTAGAGTTGACAACTACAACAATTCAACAAGATATACTCTTTAAATGATTGCTAAACCAAAATGAGCAAATTATAATTACCAAATCTGTATTAATATATACAAGCTATCTTATTTGAAAACTGAGGAAACAAATCTAAGGTACAAACGTCCACAACAATCATTATTGATGTTTCTTTAATGGTTCAACCACCAATTTGTCAAAAGTGTACAACTGGGAAATGGTCGTTTGTCTATGCAATAATGCTAATTGATTTATACCTTCGTTATAAAACTGGTTTATTTCATTTTCGTTCGTTAGGGATTTGTTAGCCTTAAATGTTTCAACGATTTTTCTCTTGGAATATTCCTTGAAGTTGTAGTTATCAAACTTGTATGCTTTTTCTAATAATTGTTTGTATAACAGTAAAATTTGTTTTGAATTCGCCATTATGATTATAGTTACTTGCTATTGTTTATATGTTTCGATAAGTAGAATGTTCTAAGCAAAAGACGATGCAACAACGGTAGTACTCATTAGTAATCGCCATTCTCTTTTTTTGAGTGTATTTTTTTTCCCTTAGATTTCAGAATTTTTGGTGATTTTGGAGTTCCTCGCACGACTAATATCTCCAATACTTCACCATAGTCATTCCTACAGCTATTTCACTAAACAATTAAAGATGGATATATTACTATATAACTATCGAGACAGGGTCAAAAAAAAAAATGGAAACATACTGTCACAACTCTATAAATATATCTTTGCATATGAATAAATATAACCGACCACAATGATAGATCAATTTTCCTCTGCTTCAGCATTCTCAGCAGCCATTTTCTTCATATACTCTTCTAACTCCTTGTTATTCATTGATTTTTGCTTTTTGGAAGATTTCTTGGCTTGAGCCTCTGCCATCATTTCCTCAAATATTCTTGCTTCTTCTTCCTCTTCAGGGGACCTTTCAACTTTCGACATCTCTTTACCGATATACAACAATGCTTCTGCTCTAGCAACTCGTTCCTTCTTGGAAATGGTTTTATCACGCAATACATTATGACAAACTTTACGCAAGATATCGGTGACTTCAAACTTTGTAGTTGCCCATGCAGTAGCTAAGAATTTACCGGTGATGATTCTTTCCATTTCTGCTTGTTTTACCAATTCCTCTTGAGTTGGCTGGTGTCCTTCTTCCTGTGCTAATAAAAATTGTTCTTGTTCCTTAACCATCTGTTCAATTGATAACTGAGCATCAACTGCGGTTTTCAAAATTGAATAACCATTTTTGACTGTTTCTGTCTTTGATTTAACCGAAGTGAAAATTTTTGATACACCAAAAGTTTTTGATGCATGAATAGTAGCATTGGCTTTGTCAATATAGATTTTACCAATCAAATGCAACAATTGAATCCCAAAACTTTCAATTTTCATATCCTCAAATTCTGTTTGTAATTTTCTTGTGAAACTGTCCAATGCTTCCTTATTGTTTTTAGACAATTGATAGTTCTCAATTCTTTTTAACAATGCACTTGTTAAATCATCTATACGTTTCAACTTAGCTTGTTTAGCTTCTTCTTGGTACTTTAACATTTGTTCTCTTTGTTGTTCATTGATCTTTTGTTTCTTCAATTTTTTGATTTCTTCTGAAGTTAAGTTTGATGTTGGTTTATTGTTGCTGCTGGATACCTTAGTATTATTGTTGTTGTTGTTATCAGAAATTGTCAATGTTTGAACAGACTCATTCAATGAATCAGTAGCTCCATGCTGTTTTCCCAGTTTACTTTCCTCTTCAACATTATCTAATTCTACTTCATCTTCAGTAATAATCTCCCCCATTCTCGACATATCGTTCAACATACTCAATTCTCCGATCCATTGCTTGAATGAATCACCACCAAAAATCATATTGAAAAATTCCGCAGGATCTATATCGGCAGCTTGTTGCATGGTTGGATTTTCCTTCATTCCTTCAACCCCAAACTCATCATATATCTTTCTACTTTCAGGATTCAGTAAAATACCGTACGCTTCGCCCAATTCTTGAAATTTTTCAGCAGCTTTAGGATCATTGGCATTTTTATCAGGGTGCAATTTGATAGCTTGCTTTCTATAAGCTTTTTTCAATTCAACGTCAGTTGCTGTCACCTCAACTTGTAAGATATCATAATATGTTGTATCTTTCACCATTTTTGTAAAATTAATAGCTAGATGTGGGATGTGAAGAGATGAACTGTATGGGGTTTGTAAGTGTTGAACTAAAAATACCAACGATGGTTTTTTCTTTGCCTTTTTTTTCCCAGTTTATATAACAATTGTTTTATTTACTTTTATTGGCACCGGCAAAGAATCTCATCACGGAAAATAAGGATTGCTCGGCCCTTGTCTTTAGAGGCGTCACGGGGCTTATCCGACAAACGAGGAGCAGCAAAAAAACAAACGCACACAAAAAATCTGACACACCCTAAATAATTGTTTGATAGTGATTTCATTCTCTACGGTCCTTCTTTAGATGATGACCCATCATCTCTAGACGTCGTACAAAATTTCACATCAAAATATCAAGTCATAGCTTAGGTTCTGTAAAGTCAGCAGAAGATATTTATTATAAGAATCCCAAAGAAACTAGAATGGAAAGAGCTGAACTTCCAGTTAAATTAAATAAGTTAGTCAAGAAAAACAACAACAAAAATGTGGGCCCTAGTTTTGAGAAATATTTAATGTGGCAATCTTACTTGAAGTTAGTACTGAAGAGGTAAACAGAGAAACGGTGTTGAATTCTATGACAAAGATGATAATATGGATAGTGCGTATTCCATTCTGTCCTACAATGAAGACTTAGAAAACTTAAAAAATTAAGAGATGTATGATTTCTACACGATTGACGAAGATTTTAGAATTACGTTTATTCCTTTTACACAAGAGGATACGTTCTCCAAAAATTATGAATATTGGAAAACAATATTAACGAATGAATTGGAACAACTTGTTGTTTCAATCAAAGGAAAAAATTTCTCAATTTCGATTGAGACAAAAGAGGAACTAATGTGTGTGGTTTCATTAAGAGTTCCTTGGGGCTATGTCAAACAATATGAATACATTTTTAAATCTGAATTCCTTCAAGAGAAGGATGTTATAGTTGCATCCCAACTTCCGAAAAAACCCACCTTACAAACATTCACCACTCCAATGGTGAATGCGTATTTCGTGGTAAAATTGAAAGGGGACAAGGTCCCACCAAAAAGAGTGATGTACCTGGGTGAAATGGTAACGGCAAGAGTCCTTACCAATGTTAAATCTTGTGTTTTTTGCTATTCAAAAGAACACACTATTATGGAATGTCCACACGCAGGGGGGCTGTAATACATGCGGGAAAAAGGGCCATAAAGCGGCTCATTGTTATTTAAAAAAGCGAAAATTGCAAAAGGAGCAATTCTTCCCAACCTTGCAAATGAAACGAAAACCATTGGAAAACAGAAACATAGAAGTAAATAATAGAAGGGAACAAGAAATAAATTTGGAAAAACCTACCCAAGGGAACACCAAAAAATACTGTTGTTTTATAACCTCCAGCATTCTGGATGTTATCTAAATACTGGGGGTATCAAACCCCAATAACTGTTCTGCCAATTAGAAACTCTGTTTTAAAATATATATATCAAAATTCGATGTTTAAACCAACTAAAGTAATGAAAAACAGAATTTAAAGCTAAAAGTAATCTCTAATAACTAATCAAACTTTTATTGTTCAATAAGTGTCGTGTAGTATTTGACTCTTTGGACCTCTGATTACCAGAAAACTTTTATTGATTGACTCAAAATATGTCTTTAATTAAACTTAGCTTGGAGGAAATGGAAGCTGGGAGAATGGATAATATTAGACTCTTAAATGTGATTCGTAAAAAATGTGGTTGTGTTTAACTGATTCACACTGAGGTGTGGTATGAAATGAAAAGAGAGAGAAAAATATTCTGTTTCTTGGATTTTCATTGCGTTTATATAGTTTCTCCCGGAATGTGTGTGGCGATAAACCTTATCTCACTAACACAATATGGGGGGGAAGTGATTTTCGCAAACAAATCGAAGAGGGGGACAAATTTAGATAGTGTCGTGTACAAGTTATCATTATTATCAACCACAATTAGTAGAAAACAACACGTGCTAGACGATTTTAACAAACAAAATAGATCTATATCTCTAGAATGAAAAAGTAATACTATTTACCTCTGGTATTACTAAAATAGTTTCCAGTCCGTTAATAAACTCGATATCTATATCATCACTGTCATCATCATCTTCATCGTCAATGCTAAGATTTACACCATCTGTCAATTCTTTGATTGACACTTGAGGTAACGGTATCTTACCAACAGTTAGTGGAATTAAAGTCAATTGTTTGGTCGTTTCCTGCCCACCATTAAATGTAAAACGCTTGAACCCTGACATTAACCAATTATCGTCTTGTTGTATCACTAATTGAAACTGATCCCTGTTGGTAATTAATATGGAATTGTCACTATTGTTATCGCTATTTTTCCTCTTATTTCTTTGGGGCGACGACACAGCAAGAGGTTGGGATTCATGTTCACTGTCGTCAAATTCACGATCTCGGTCTTTGGGGCACCATCTTGTTACTGTATTGATTTTCAAATTGACATTGATAGGTTCTCCAACAGTGTACTGTTTTTTGTCATACTCATATTCAACTATTTGCAAATACTTCAAAACAGGAACTGGAACTGAAATGTGTAAATGAAGAACATTATTGTATTCATATGAATCTATGGGTGTTTCAAAGTTATGATTCACAAGTAAATTCAGCATTAATTTGACCAAATTCTTCTGATCCATTGAGCTTTCCACATATTGCAAAATAATTCTCTCTGCTAGTAAATTCAATTCTAATCCATTCAAGAATCTAATCGTCTTGTATACTGCAAAACCATTTAGATCAAATGTTAATTTACTGACAATGACATCCTTAATCAAATACCAATACTTGACCAATTTGATGCGTTCCAATTGGTGTATTATCTCTTGAGAAACATACTCTTCACACTCTTCTTGCAAATTGGTGTAGTCAACTTTCAAGCTTAAAGTATCGTTGAGATACACTTTGTTGCTTTTGGGCTTGATTTTGTAAAAGAAATTACTGGGTTGTTCGCCAAATGCGATAATATCATACGAAGGGAATTTACTTGGTTTGATTATTTCATAGTTTGACTCAGTGGTTAGATCATTGTTGATGATTCTAATGGGGTACTTGGGATTGGATGTGCCCACTTGAAACTTTGAATATATAAAATCCCGTTTGAATATGTCTTGGACAGTAACTGATATAGTTAATGCAGTGTCTATGTTATAGGAAACTTGGAAACTGTATTGCTCCTCATTATCAACTTTGTATTCAATCTTTGCTCTCATATTAATGATTTTATTAACTGACCTGACGAAATTGTAAGGGATTAAAAAAGTTTGACTTTCATGTGAATCAAGTTTGCTGACTTTCAAATCCGGGTCGACTACTGTTAGTCCCTCTGTGGTGGAAAACAAATTTATTCTAACATCGTGGATAGGATTGCTTCCATTTTTGATCTTTAAAACTACTTCTGTGGAACCCAATTTCAAGTCATTGGCACAACAAAACTGGGCAGTCAATTTATTGATATTCTGATACGCCAAAAGTGTTTTCTCGTGTCTTGGTTTAAATACAGACATTGGAGTCAAACCATCATAAACAAACACGTCATTATTATTACCGTTATGTTCAATCACTGTATCACTTAAAAAAGAAGCATGATTCATTTGTAATTCCTTCTCTCCATAGTCTAATACCAAAAATAAACTATTATAGAACTGAATTGTCAAACGATATGGTGAGAACGACCCCAATATAAAATTATTGGTTGATAATTGAATTGTGTTGTCTATCTTGTCTGAAATCTCAACATTCTCAGCATGAAAGACTATTTCTGATCCTTCTTCGTCCACCATAATCAATTCAACATGTTTGAAGACAAATCCCAAGGAGAAGGGGTTCTTAAGTTTCAATCGGATCAAATATTTATCCCTCGATGTGGATTCATCGGCACTTATATACGGAAGTATGTCGGTTTTGAAAAACTGGTTCAACGATCTTTCGAATTTCTTGGTGGGATCTAACTTATTTGCATAGACTTCAATTCTGTCAAACAATTTTTTAATTTGTAACTTGTTATTAATCAATCTGAAAGAATTGATATCAGTATGATTAGCAACTAAACATGACAATAATTTTAAGCAAGTACTCAATATTTCTTCAAAATTGGTAGATTGAGTTTTCTCCATACATCCATAATAGATTTCTAATAATATGCCACCTAAATAGTTCCATCCATTCTGAATAAAGAAATCGTATGAGTCGTGTAAGATTTGTAAACATTCACTATAATCACCTTTCTCGTAGTTTAATATGGCTAAATCTATGGATAATACATCTATAGTTTTTGATCTATCACAGCCCATAAAATCTTCAAGTATTCCTTCAGTTAGTTTAGTAAACTCATCAACGAATGAATCCTTACTTTGTATTGCCTGTAATAGTTTTGGGTGCTTTAAATCTAGTTTGACTTGTTCTGTAGAATCTTTAGATTGTTTTGGTCCTTCCTCTTCGTCAAGAGAGACATCCTCAAAAACCTGATCCAAACCTTTAATTTCGATGCTATTTTCACGTGCCAATTTGATCAAACTAGATCTCTGCAGTAACTTGAGTTCTCCTCTTGACTCAAACAATCTTTTTAGTTGATATGAATTGTTGTTATTTGCTGGTTCAGCTTCATAAAGTTTTGTAGCTTGCTCGATAAGTTTATTGACTATATCTAAATTCAAGAAATACTCGATTATCGAGTACTCAAATTCTATTAAAGCTTGCTCGTTTTGAAATACCTGTAACAAGTCATTTAAAAATAGTACCAAATTTCGTAAAAGCTTGGAAATTTGTAATTCTGCTAATGAGATGGAATTGTTCAAGTTTTTGTTAACTAACATTTCAAGCGTGGATGCTTGTCTGAAAAATATAAAGCATTTCAATTCAAATAAATTCACATTGGTAAACGAGTTGACGTCATGCATATGTTGGCATTTATTGTTATAAAACTTTTTGAAATCAAATTTATTCGAGAAAACTTTGGCTGGTAAGTCAACTTTATATATAAATAAATTTGGATTATTCTCAACCAAGGTGTTTAATTGCTCTGATAACCGATTGAAAAAGTTGATACAATCATTAAATAGCTTCATATCATAGAACAATTCGGCTAAGTTATAAGTTGCCACATATTTCGTCAACGAATTGTTTTCGTGATCGCCACTTGTCGTTATCAAATCCAGATTCAAATGATACTTTTGGTTAAATGTAAACCCCAATAGGTTTTTAATTTGAACAAGAAATTCGTTCAATTCAAATTCATGCTGTTTGAATTTAAAACAGTACCCAGTTGATTCGCTGTTCTGAGCACCGACAGATGCAGTAGGCGAAGTAGATTCGGCAAATAGAGCTGCCAATTCCTTACCTCCTTCATTACTAAAATCCTTCAATAGTTTGTCATAGTGAGACATTTTAATAATCGTTGACTGTTTATCCTTGGCATCGGAGGGTACATATAGTAGAATCATCCATGATGGTGAAGAGCCATTCACTTTTTCATTAAAAACAAGATTCTTCAACCATTCTTTGATTAACGGTCTCACTTGGCTACGATACTTGTCCAATGATTCTATCTTAATAAGCATTAGTCTGGTGTAAACATTGTAATTCTCCAGAGTAGAGGACTCCGACTTTTTGGGAATCTCTTCTGTGAATTCAAGTGACAAATCATGAATTGTTTTCAAAGGTTGTGAAGGATGAAACCTTATGTGTAAACTCAGTATAGGAGATATTTTGTTGAGTTCATCTTTAATCAATGGATATATGCCAAATGGATCATAGTATCCAATCTTAACTGGATTGGCCATCTCAATGGAATGTTGTTAGGAGACTGGTTTCACAAATAAATAAGTTTTTGATTCTTCGAAATTTTTTTATCGTTGTTGTCAAAACACGAACACGAACACGAACACTCAGAAAAAAAAAATCACTACAACACAAATACTTTGCATATCTTTTTAGTTAAACAAAATTAAATGAGAACAAAACTATAGAGGTTTTGAGTTCAGTATATTTTTGTTTATCTAAAGCAGTGCTAGACTAACTATAACAAACTATAGAGTTACCGGTCTTTCAAGCTTATATTAATTGTGAATTTTCATGCTAGTATATTATGCAGTTCTTTTGAAGAATATTACGTAATCATAGGGTCCTAAATCAAAAAATTGTATTAACATAAACTTATGAAAAGCCAGATAGAGAATACGTACGACTGGCAACAAGATATGTCTTGTAATATGCCACTGTTTAGTCTAATACCACGCTTCAAGTGAACCGATTTCTAAATCCATGTTCAACGCCGTTGGTATTTAGTTGGTGATCAACTGTTCTTATTAATAAGATTTTCACAGAACATTTAATTAACACATTCTCAAATTAAGTTGTATATTTAATTCAAAAACAATTAACAGTTACTTAATATTCAAGAACTGTACTTTAAATAAAACTCTCACAAACCAATATTTATCACGTGACTGGCGGCATTTATTGTGTGCCATCTGGAGTTCATTATATAATGTCTGCATAAACCCTCCCATAGGAGCTTGACATCATCTTGAGTCAGTCTAAAGTCAATTTTTTTTAAAAAAAATATCCTTAGTAGTTTGATGATTTGCCATTATTCATTAGATGTCTGTATAGTCTTGAAAAGTAATCATATGTTTAGAATTTGCTTTCGATTTTTTACAAAATTATACAAAAAAATGTATGCTGCATTTTGACATTAGAGATAAATTATTCCGATCACCATAGAAGACCTCAACATGATTGAGGAGATACCAAGTAAATTGTTTATTTAATTAATTTACACCAAATAGAACAACAACTTCTTACTGGCACTTAAAATGCTACCAGATGCAAATAGTAAAAGTATACTTTACTGGGGTTATTAGCAAGACATGTGATAAGAAATACGTTAAACACAGATTCTACTTATCTGTATCTATAACCAATAACATTTAAGGGGATACAGCTTTTACAAGACATAAACCAATCTTAACTTGATTATTATTTGCACACAAGAAAGATGATAATCCTGGATGAAAAAATTTCATGAAATTTAGTTCATGAAATCCCGGATGGCTTAGCCTGGGAACAATTTCAGAGGCATGGTAACCAAGTACTTGTTTCAACTTTAAAGTTGTACTATAATCCACGGGTAATCATTTTCATACTTTATAACCGAGTGTGCGATTATTGTTTTGATTTAATTTGTATCTTTAGGTTTGTGTTTTTTCCGAAAATTATAAATAAGCAATAGCGCATAACTCTGCATATCAATATTGGAATAACAGCCTTCCGATTCGCAAATGGATTAATTTTCTCATCTTCAACATTTATTGGTGGAGCTTGTCAAGAAAAAAAAACAGTAGAATTAATTTGAAACCCTTCAATTTTAGAGTATAGTATCATAGTTAATCAATTAAGTATCTCTTTCCCTCGCTCCCGCCCCTTTTAATCAGCTTGTAAAAGAACTTATTTGTTTCAATAACTTTCGTTATTTTGAACCAACTACGAACAAAAAGACACACTCAAATAAAACAACAAGGTTCTGAGAAGAATAATCTTCAAGAATTGGAGCAAAATTGTTCAATACTGTAGCATTACCGATTGCTATGTTATTGACGCTACAATAAGCGAGAGACAGGCTTTCAACTAAAAATTAGATTAAACTTAATTTAGTTCCTTGCAAAGATGCTGTTCACTTTTTTTTTTCTCACATTCTTGAAAAAGAAATCTGAAACCAAAGATTCCATCGTGTTTATTAGTTGTATTTCAATCAAAAGAGAAATGATATAGTAAGTTGTAAGGTTGTAGAAAGTTCATTTCCTGTTTCAACCAATCATGGTGTGGCTTTATAGAATAAGTTGAGTTATTTTTACCGCACTTGCATATAATCGGTGCCTATATTATGTCAATACCTTAAGAGGAAAAAATTAGTTTCTTTTTTTTTTAAAATTTTTCCTTTTTGCAATGAAAAACACCAAGAAAAAAAAATTAATTTAGAATTAAAATTATCTTTTTCATCAAAAATCTGAAAACAGATTTCCCAATAACAATTGATTCAACAATTATATTATGCCTTAATCATTTCTCTTTCATCTATCAATTGCGATGTTCATCAGTTTTATAGTGTCCATAATTCTTGATTTTTATCCGTATAGTTACTTAAATAGAAAGAAACCCACTCGAAGAAACAAAGACTAGGAAGCTAATATACCACAAAACACTAGACGGTAGCCACTACTACTGGTAAATCTAAAATTACTAGTAGTACCTAAATGTAGCTTTTAACAAAATAATAGAACTAATTGAAAAGCCAAGAAAAGTTATATGGAATTGCTATAAATCAATCATTTACTTTGAGGTTGACGATAATTGGATAATTTCAACTTGAACTCACCCTTCAACCAATTTATGCTGCAGAACACCCAATTACTGGCCATTAACAACATGCGGAACATTTCTTTTTTCTTTCCTTCTATTCTTTTTTGGGGGGTTTTTTTTCCGCTAGAGATTTAAATATGAATAATACACTGATGGATTATTTCTACGAAACTGAGGCTAGTGCAAAATCAAATCAATGTTATAATAAATTGATATATTCTAGAAAACAATGAAATATAATAATTGCTCAACAATGGCAATGTATAAAGTTAGAAAAAACAACAACAACAAGTGTTAGATAATGCCTACTAAAACGGCCCTCTTAATTAGCTTTGTATTTTCCTCCTTTTTTTATAAATTAATGCCAAGCCATTTTTATTTCTTACAGATACGTATACAATCCTTACATCTATCTATATTATTGGATATTCAAAGGGTTACTATGTATGCAATGTTGTTAATTTCTAGAGTGAAATGGCACAAAATCTTTTGCAGAGATGAATTAGCCAATTAGAAAATCGCAGTTCGAATATTACTGCTAGTTTGTTTTGCCTCATCAGCCTCCTGCTTTTGCCCTAGTTAGCTGATTGTTTTTGTATCATAGACAACTGGATGAGACTAGATTTGTATATTACGGATAATCAACTCAAACTCATCTCCCTTAATTGTTTGCATCTTCTGATGAAACAAATTTTTATAAATACTGACTGCAATTCCCTAATTAACATCTTGTTTTTTTTTGTTTTGCAACTAACTTGTCGATTTTATTGTACAATTTTCAACACCAAGAAGAGTTTCCTAAATCAATGAAGTTTTTTCAGTTAATAACTTTCTTGCTAACATTTGCTTTAATTGAGGCTTCTGGCCGTAAACCGAGAAAGTACTCCAAATTGGATACTGCCATGCAAGCATGTAACGTTTATATTGGTAAATATGGTACTGTGTGTGCATCCAGTGGGAAAAAAAAGTCGATCAATTGGAAGTGTTACTGTAATCAAGACCCTGGTTTTGGAACAATATCCGATTGTTTAGTTCGTGGTTATAATAATGATACCTCAATTATTGACAAGTTTGTTGACAAATGTAATATGACTGAATCAAAATTCTATGAAAAATACGACAGAATCCAGAAAGAGTTTAAAACCAATGGTACTCATTATGCCAATAAAACGTCAAAGACCAAAACAAGTTCTGCTAGCAAAACCCTGTCTACGAAAGCATCAGGAACTGTAAGTGTATCCTCCAGCACAGGTAAAGCTAGTCTGAGCACCCAAAAGGTTTCACCAACACCATTATTGATCAATTACAAAACGTTCACACCATACAAGAATGCATATGCCATGTCGTATAATAACTATAACATTTCCATCTACTATGGTGCTGGTTTACTAGGATATTGGGCTGGTATTTTTGTTATTGCCATATTAGCAAACTTGTTTAGAAAAATGTTCCCTCGCTTAACCAACTACTGTACTGGTGCAGTTTCAAATGCTTTCAGGAAATATATTTTGTTGCCAGCTACTTTTGGCAAAAAGAAGGCACAACCACTTTCATTTGGTTTTGGTGGATTCTTCGATGGTCTTGTCCCTACTAGATTAGAATCATTAATTATTACCGTGTTTGTGTTGTTAACTGGATTCTTGAGTGCATTACACATTCATCACGTCAAAGATAATCCACAATATGCTACTAAGAATGCTGAATTGGGCCATTTGATTGCAGACAGAACCGGTATTTTATCAGCATTCTTAATTCCATTATTAATTTTATTTGGTGGTAGAAACAACTTCTTGCAATGGTTGACTGGCTGGGATTTTGCAACTTTTATTATGTATCACAGATGGATTTCTCGTATTGATGTGTTGTTAATCATTGTCCACGCCATTACATTTACCGTTTCTGACAAAGCCACTGGTAAATATAATACTCGTATGAAACGTGACTTTATGATTTGGGGTGTTGTCGCTACCATTTGTGCTGGTTTCATATTGTTTCAGGCAATGTTATTCTTCAGAAGAAGATGCTATGAAGTTTTCTTCTGCATTCATATTGTCTTAGTTGTTTTTTTTGTTGTTGGTGGGTTCCATCATTTAGACGACCAAGGGTATGGTGACTTTATGTGGGCTGCTATTGCAGTCTGGGTATTTGATCGAGCTGTTCGTTTGGGCAGAATATTTTTCTTTGGAGCCAGAAAGGCTACTGTTTCCATTAAAGGTGGAGAAACATTGAAGATAGAAGTTCCCAAACCAAAATATTGGAAATCGATTGCTGGTGGACATGCATTCATCCAATTTTTAAGACCAACAGTATTTTTACAAAGTCACCCATTCACTTTTACTACTACTGAATCAGAAGATAAAATTGTATTCTATGCAAAAATCAAGAATGGTATCACTGAAAACATTTCCAAATACTTGTCACGTTTGCCAGGCAACACAGCTACCATCAGGGTGTTGGTAGAAGGTCCATATGGCGAGCCAAGTGGAGCTGGTCGTAATTGCAAAAACGTCGTTTTCATTGCTGGTGGTAATGGTATTCCAGGTATTTACTCTGAATGTGTTGATTTAGCCAAGAAATCAAAGAACCAGTCAATCAAGTTGGTTTGGATTATAAGACACTGGAAGTCTTTGAGTTGGTTTACGGAAGAGTTAGAGTACTTGAAGAAAACAAGTGTTCAAACCACAGTATATGTCACTCAACCTCAAGATTACAATGGCATGAAATCTTTTGAACAAGACTCAAATTCTGAAAAGAAATCAGATGAGAAAGATTCAGTTGAATCACCTCAAAACTCTTTTGTTTCAAAAATCAAACAAGACTTGTCACATGTTGAGTTTATCGAAGGACGTCCAAACATTGTTGAACAAGTTGAACAAGAAATCAAGGAAACAGACGGTGCACTTGGGTTCGTTACGTGTGGACATCCTGCCATGGTTGATGAATTGAGGTCTGCTGTAACCAAGAACTTGAATGCATCGAAACATAGAGTTGAATTCCATGAACAATTACAAACATGGGCTTAACTTGCTGGGATTGTTAGTTACCTTTTGGATACTTTTTTTTTGTTCTACAAGTTATATTCGTTATAATTTTTTTTTTAAAAGTACTTTTGAGGCAATAGTCATTGTTTTACTTTATAGCTGTTCGCAATATAATCTGAAACCATTCAATCCGATTCCACTAAACTATTGATATTTTAAAATCTCGTACTTCTGTTGTGTAGCATTTTTTCCTGTACGTCGGATTTGGTCACATCTGTTTTGAATATTCATTTTTGATGGTACAGTTATCACTTACTTTGGCTTTCTGTCTACGGTTATGATAAATTGAGAAATATGCAGAATTGATATGTTTCAGTCGTTTTTTTAGATTTAATAGATAGTAATTGTTTGTTAGTGTTACCCCAGTTTAGTCTAATAATTGAATATAATCACTCTACACGTAAAATTAACTGCCGACACGCACCTTCGGCATTATCTAAATCGGCTATTTCTCATTTGTGCCGAATTATTCACAAACCATCAATAATTTCTGGAGACTTAGTCAACATAAAACCCTCATGATATCAAGAAAATGACTCAAGCACCCAATACATATCCATAAAAGATTCGATACACTTCGATGTACTGGTAAGGAATTAAGAATTACGTTCAAATTGGCGAATAGAATATAGTCTTTAGTTTGTGGTTTAAAAAGCTAAACATTCAAAAGGAATATTAAACAGCTTTGTGTTGTTCTCAAATTTATCAAAATGCTAGATAAGTTGAAATAATAAATACTCACCGATTCGCAATTACAGTTAATCTTTTACTCATGTAACTATTGGTTCGATTTCATTTTGCAGATTTAGTGTATTATCACAACATTTTTTTTGGTTTATTTTTGTTTAACCCAACATTTTTGACACATCCTGTTTCCATGTTTATACAGATTGAGTATCAAGAGGGGCTAATAAAAAGATTCTCACAAATCATTTGAAAAAATTCTGATTGTTTGTAATTGTCCGGAAATTGCTAGCAAGTATCCTGTAACTCTCAATGTTACTGAGACGAAACTCTAACGACCTTGATTGATTTTGGTGTCAAGTGAATAACTATCAAGAATTCCATAACGGTGCCGACTTACAAATTTGACTCTACATTTGGTTGCGTATTCAACATGTAATAAACAATTAAGATCAGAGGTTAAATAATATTTTTGTACAACAATAGAGTAGAGTATAGCCAGTTACCATCAAAATATTCTAAGTTGAAAAAGACGCCTTTGAATGATGATTTCTCTCAATGCACACAACTGCTGTCGTGCAAGAACGTAAAAAAAAAACAACTATGTGAGACAAAACCAAAATTATCTTTTACATCGATGAATTGTGAGAGGCCCAGTGCATATCAAATTTTGTTGACTTTGTATATCCCCAACGGGTCAAAAGGCACATAATTCAGATACTCTTTTGTTACTTGATTAGCTAAATCACATTATTTCAATTGTTCTAATTTACAACGTTTCAAGAAAGCAAAGAATCCTTAATACCAGAGAACTTTTTGAAGATCTATTACTGAAGAACCCAACCATCATACCGAGATGATATTATCCTAATACGAAATGTTACATATTGCTATATAAATGCCAAGAAATAATTGATAATTAGATTTCCAGTAGCAAGCTATATATGTCTAACAATATTACAAGACTAATCCACAAAAAGCTATTCATGAACAATTACGGCTCTGATTCTTCAGGAACTGAATAAATAACCAACAAATCAAAATTGAATCAAAAAAATAATTTTTGAGTACTTTATCATAGATGCCTTTATCACCGGTGATTGGTATGGGATTATGATTTTTGAATGCCGGCTGAAATAAATTTAAGCCTACTTTTATCCTCCAAAACTTAGCTACCAAAACTTATCGAATCTGTCGACCCCCCAATCAGCAAATGAAACACACTCACAGAATGATAATAATACGTGAACGCCGTTATTTCATAATTTAAAATTTTCACAGGAAAAGAGATTCAATGAATATTATTTAAGGATGCCCTTTAAAGGTTATTAAACTCCAATTGCCAAGGAAAAAGAGGCAAGAACAAATATTTTTTTATGCTAGATGAAAATAATAAAATATCACTGATGAAATAGATTAACCAATTACAAAACTTAGTTTGAACTAACTTTAATTTTTCACAAAATGAAAAGTTTTTCTTTACTATGGCCCTAATTGATCCATCGCATATATCACATTCATTTGAAAATATTAAAACCAATAATAGCATAGGATTTATTTTATTTTAAGAACAACTTGAAGTGGTATAAATGGTGGTCAATATTTCCTTTTATTTTCCTACTTGTTTAAATCCTTTCTTTTTTTTTTTGTTATTTATACAGGAAGTCTTTATTTTTTTGCAACTTATCTACTGTTTACCGTGGGTCGCTTCCAACATATAATCAAACCCCTCGCAAACAATGAAGATTCAACAATTGATAGTATTTTTGTTTGCGGTAGTATTAATCGATGCAAGAACACCGAAAAGATATTCCGAATTGGATATCGTGATGCTGACTTGTACAACATTTATTGGGAAATATGGTACTGTGTGTACTTCAACTGGTAAAAGATCAACTAATTGGAATTGTTATTGTAAAACGGATGCTGGGTTTGGAACAATCTCAGATTGTTTAGTCCGAGGTTTCAATAACAACACAAATATTATTAGTAAATTTACAGAATCCTGTAATATGACAGAATCTAAGTTTCATGCTAAATATGATAAAATTCAGGCTGAATTCAAAACTAATGGTACTGAATATGCTAAGATGACTACCAAGTCATCCAGTGGTAGTAAGACTTCTGCTAGTGCAAGTAAATCCTCCAAGTCAACAGGTCTGTCCAATGCCTCGAAGTCGTCCACAAATGCTCATGGCAGTAATAGCAGTACTAGCAGTACTAGCAGTACTAGCAGTACTAGCAGTAGTAGTTCCAAAAGTGGTAAAGGCAACAGCGGTACATCCACAACAGAAACTATAACCACTCCATTGTTAATTGATTATAAAAAATTCACTCCTTACAAGGATGCTTACCAAATGTCTAATAATAATTTCAATCTTTCAATAAACTACGGTTCAGGGTTACTTGGTTATTGGGCAGGTATTTTAGCGATTGCAATTTTTGCTAACATGATTAAAAAAATGTTCCCTAGTTTGACAAATTATTTATCTGGTTCAATTTCCAACTTATTCAGGAAACATCTTTTCTTACCTGCCACGTTCCGTAAAAAGAAAGCACAAGAATTTTCTATTGGAGTTTATGGATTTTTTGATGGCTTGATTCCAACCAGATTAGAAACAATAATTGTTGTTATTTTTGTTGTCTTGACGGGTCTCTTCAGTGCCTTACATATTCATCACGTCAAAGATAATCCACAATATGCTACTAAGAATGCTGAATTGGGTCATTTGATTGCCGACAGGACTGGTATTTTAGGAACATTTTTGATTCCGTTGTTGATCTTGTTTGGTGGTCGTAACAACTTCTTACAATGGCTAACTGGTTGGGATTTTGCTACTTTTATCATGTATCACAGATGGATTTCCCGTGTTGATGTTTTATTGATCATCGTTCATGCAATCACTTTTTCCGTGTCTGACAAAGCAACGGGCAAATACAAAAACAGAATGAAACGTGACTTCATGATTTGGGGTACAGTTTCTACAATATGTGGAGGATTTATTCTTTTTCAGGCCATGTTATTTTTCAGAAGAAAATGTTATGAAGTCTTCTTTTTGATCCATATTGTTTTGGTTGTTTTCTTTGTTGTTGGGGGATACTATCATTTGGAAAGTCAAGGATATGGCGATTTCATGTGGGCCGCCATTGCTGTTTGGGCTTTTGATCGTGTCGTCAGATTAGGGAGAATTTTCTTTTTCGGTGCCAGAAAAGCAACCGTCTCTATTAAGGGTGACGATACTTTGAAGATCGAGGTTCCCAAACCTAAATATTGGAAGTCGGTAGCAGGTGGACATGCTTTTATTCATTTCTTGAAACCAACCTTATTTTTACAAAGTCATCCATTTACATTTACCACCACAGAGTCAAATGATAAAATAGTGTTATACGCTAAGATCAAAAATGGTATTACTAGTAATATTGCTAAATATTTGTCACCTTTACCTGGAAATACAGCTACAATTAGAGTCTTAGTGGAAGGTCCGTATGGTGAACCTAGCAGTGCTGGACGTAACTGTAAGAATGTGGTTTTTGTTGCTGGGGGTAATGGTATTCCAGGTATTTATTCCGAATGTGTTGATTTAGCCAAAAAATCAAAGAACCAGTCCATCAAGTTGATTTGGATTATAAGACACTGGAAATCTTTAAGTTGGTTCACTGAGGAATTGGAATACTTGAAAAAAACAAACGTGCAAAGTACCATTTATGTTACTCAACCTCAAGATTGCTCAGGATTAGAATGCTTTGAACACGATGTTAGTTTTGAAAAGAAATCCGACGAAAAGGACTCCGTAGAATCATCTCAATATTCACTCATTTCTAATATTAAGCAAGGGTTATCTCATGTTGAATTCATTGAAGGGCGTCCAGACATTTCTACGCAAGTTGAACAAGAGGTTAAACAAGCTGATGGTGCAATTGGATTTGTCACATGTGGACACCCTGCAATGGTTGATGAGTTGAGATTTGCAGTCACCCAGAATTTGAATGTATCAAAACACAGAGTGGAATATCACGAACAATTACAGACATGGGCATAATCAAGTGATACAAGATTTGAAAACAAAAACAACTGTAAATAAGTCTTCTCTCTTTACTTTATCTTATTTTTTTTTATTTTAGATTGCCTTTATATATTATTGATACTAGTAATACAAATTTATACACAACTTAAATTTTTCTTATTTAAATATATTCATGCTGTCATTCTTTTCCCAGAAACCGAGAAAGAATCAAACTCTATTTTTATTGTTTTTGTTTCTTATTCAATTTATTCGTCGTCACTATCTTCATAAGTGGGTATGTCATTAAGTATTTGTTGCAGTTGTTGTTGTTGTTGTTGTTCTTGTCTTGGAGGCGTTTGATGTCCATTACCATTAGATTCCGTTTTGATTTTCTTCCGTAGTGGTTCTTCGTGCAGTACAGAAGCTGGACGAGCAACTCCATTGAAATGCTTCTGTCTTCTATCGTTCTCTCTCTTCTTCCAAGCCCTTGATATTTTGGGACACCACTCAATGACTTCTTTCTCTTTGACACCATCCTTGATGGATACCAAAATCTTTTCCACCACACTGATATGATTTCCATTACTTTTATCGTTTCTGAATCGAAGCATTTCCCAATATCCCTTCTTAGTTGTAGATTGGCGACATTCAGCAATCCTGCCTTGTAATGGTTGCTCTAGTGCCTTCAATCTTTCCCAATCATCATCTGATAGATCTAACTTGGCAAAATCAGTATGTACATTGCTACCTTGCCATACTCTCAATTTTATTAAATTCGGTTTAGCATCGTAGTCTAGATAAGTTGATGTTGGGTCTCTTTCGTCCAAGTCTGGATCTTGCACTTCATTGAAAACAAACTCTAATTGAAAATCAACAGTGTTCTCTTCAGCGGGTTTCCATTTTAGCAATGTTTGGTCAGTTCCAAATACATAAGGTGTTTCGGCACAAGTATAAATTAATCCATCTGAAGCATGAAACAATTTATCCATCTTACTCAAAACATCATCAGCATGGTAAGAAGTTAACATTGTTTTGAATCCAACTTTAAAGGGGAATTCAGGGGAGTTGACTATATCAGGATTATGTTTCTTGAAATTATCAAATGGCTTCATAACATTTTCGGTAATATATCCTAATCGTTTTGGTAAGGGCCTATCAATAATACATTTTCCGTGTATGGCCAAGGCATCAAATATAACATAACGCAAAACTGGTTCACTGACATTTCTATTCTCCAACACCAACTCACCATCTAATAAAGTTCCATGATGATATGTTGGTTTTTCACGAGTTTCATTAACAGATAATGGGAAATGGATATTGGGGATAAAATAATAATTATTCTCTCGAGTAACCAAAAATACTCCTTCACCTTTATCAGGGTCATTGATTAAAAATAATAAACATCTTAATCCATCAGTTTTTTCACATACAAAATAATCCTTTTGCATCAATGTCTCTTCTAAATGCCTTCTTTCAAATGAAACTGGTTGTGAACCTGGGAACCCAGTATTTCTTCTTCCTAATAACTCAGCCACCATCAATCGTAATTCCTTGGTTTCTTCCTCATCTAGTTTATTACCTGGTATTACAGGAATTTCTCTTTCTTCTAATTGAATCATAAAGTGTATAGTGGTCCTGAATTTCTAAAGACTAGCCTTGAATTCTTTAGATTTTGTCTATTTGTTGCTTTTTTCCTTTATGGAGGGATGTTTACGTTTTACGTTGTTTTTTTTTTTCAATATTTTTTTTTTCCTTTGTTTGACTTCTACCTTTTCTCAAATTAAAATTTTCATTTACAAAGTCAAACTTTCTCATCCAATATTGTTTCCAATTTTGACACCGCTGTTTATATATAAATAACTTGATGAGATTAACAGCCCAGGTGATAAATGAAGCACCGGAAATATTGAATCCAGAAGGGAAGTTGACTTTGTTGCTACGAGATCTCCAAATCACAGAACTAGAGAATCTTGCAATCACACAAAACAAGTATCAAGTTATAGATTTATCAAATAATGATTTAATTAGTCTAGGTAATATACCTAAAAGGTTCAATAATCTACAATGTTTATTGTTGTCAAATAATAACATCTCATATATCGATGATGAGAGTTTCCCCCTGGATAACCACATAACGTCGATAACATTATTTAACAACAACATTTATCAGTTTCAGAAGAGTTTCAAAGATAAGTTTCCGAAACTTGAGACATTAATTCTTTTAGGAAATCCCATAACGGAAATGGAAAATTATAGATATTTCATAATATGGCTAATACCTAGTTTGAAAGTATTGGATTTCAAGAAAGTGAAACAGGCAGAAAGAAAAACGAGCGAAGACATGTTTGGCACAAATCGCGATGAATTCAACTCTTTGGCACAACAGATGTTTAAGAATGAAAATACAGAAATAAAATTAGATGGAAAATCAGATAGACAAGTTAAGAATTTTGTTAAAAAGATGACTGATGAAGAAAGACAACAATTGTTAAAAAAATTAGAGACAGCCACCAGTATTGAAGAGATTGAAAGAATTGAAAATGACTTAAAAGAAGGAGCTGTCTAAAGTGAGATGCTACAGGATTGATCCTTGGATGTGTAACTTTAAATGTGACTTTGAATTGCAAATAGTCCCATCTTGATAGATATCATCCCATTAATAATTAAGATATGCACAACTATTAATAGCTTAGCTTATATACTTCTAGAATTATTTCAACTATTACCATTGTTACATTGTTAAAGTTCTTTTTTTTGTATATGTGGTATTCTAGTAGTGTTGAGATTAATCACTTTATTATGGAAGTCTAAAAATTTTTTGTTCCTTTTTTTTTTATGGCTGCTCTACTACTACTGCTACTACTATGCCTTAATTTCTCGCACTCTCACTCTCACTCTCACTCTCGCACTTTTATAACATATTTTTTTTTTCTGTTTTTTCCAACTATCTTTCTTCCTTTTTCTCTCTATATATATTATAATACTTCAACAGGACTTAAAGATATAAAGGCACTTGGATTCAGTGCCAACGATCTGTGAAATTCATAAGTTTACTGAACAATTGTCATTGTTTGTAGTTGTTTTTTTTTTCGGGGTTTTGTTTTACCTAGTATTCCCATACTTGCATCTTACACATTGGCTGCATAAATTTTCATCCATAGATATTGGCAACCATGTCACAAACAACAACAAGACCTAGAAGAAAGGCAACAATAAATAAGTCGTATAACGACTCAGTTGATTTAAACAGTTTGGATTACGATTCACTGAACTCCGTCTCAACTGCAAATTCAACCCAACTGTCTGGTTCTACAACATCTGGTTCAAGAAGAAAAAATCAAACTTCAACTTCCAGCGGTAATAATGGTAGAAAAACATCGGCAGAAACTAACAAGTCAACCACCAATGGTAACAACATTAACAACAGCACTAATGGAAACCTAGCTTTACTGAATTTGCCTAATAATTGGCAATCTTCCCCTCGACTAGAAGATTATTTTTCGTTCAAACTAGATTTAAGTGACGCATACATAGATATTGATTCGCAAACATTATTCTGTCCAAATCAATTTCCTACAAACAACACCAATCTGAATAGCCGTCGTAAAAATAACGTTGCACAATTCAGTCTCAGCAAAGGTCAATACATCTACATGATAAGTGAACCGCCTGGTGAGCCTTATTACATTGGAAGAATAATGGGATTCAAACATAAGAATAACAACAATCAGAATCAGGAAAGCATGGCCAATATTGTTGATGCCAAAAATTACAATTTTCAAATACAATGGTTTTACCGACCCCGAGATATTTCCAAGACCACATCGGACTCACGACTATTGTTTGCTTCCATGCACACTGATTCTTGTCCAATAAGTTCATTCCGTGGATTGGTTGAAGTGCGGCATAAACAGGATATTGAAGATGAATTTAACCGTGCCCAAGCAAAAGAGAATAAACGTTCTGCTAATGGTAAGAAGAATACATCACCAAGTACAGCCCCAACTGCATTGGAAGTGTATGTACAAAAACCAAATCAATTTTATTTTGACAAGCTATTTGATCGTTATATGATTAAGTTCTATGATGTTTTACTGACAGCCAATCTCTTACAATATGCTGAAGTTGAAAATAGTAAAAGTCGAAATTTTTTGATTGCGTTGAATAAAAGATACGAGTTTATTTTTGTTGAGAGTCAGAGAACAAAATCGTTGATAAATTCTTTTAGTTCGAATACATGCAATTGTGAAAGTTGTGGACAATGGTGTGAAAACTCAAATTCAATACAGTGTGTTGTATGTGAAAAGTACTTCCATATGTTTTGCCTTGATCCACCAATGCTGAAGAAACCGAGTCGTGGATTCTCATGGTCGTGTGCCCCGTGTGCTAAAAAAAATGAACAGGAAAATCACCAGAATAAACTTGTCATGTTGCTAGATAACAAGTCGTCAAATAAAGAACAGTTAGCAAGGGAATTAAGTGTTTTGAGCTCAACAGACAATGAATATAGCAAAGAGTCAACTCCCATACTGCCACTGCCTAAGCTTTCTGAGCTAGGCACTTTGCCAAAATATGAAATGCTAGCTATAGAGTTTTTGAAGAAGGATAAATCCACTTCTTTCGCGCAAAGACGAATCAAAGAAGAATGGTGTATGCGCTATTTGGGGCAACATGCAAGGTTAGAAGATGGGGTTGATGTTGATGATAGATCTCCATACCCAAGGGCAAGTACAAGAATAGGTACAAAACATCAAGCTACATATATTCCTGAATGTGATGGTCATCCATTGGTTTATTATGATGTTGACAAACCACAGAAGAAGAAGAATGGTAACGGGTCCAGCTCATCCAGTAGGCGTTCTAAAAGCAAAAGTGTTGAAGACCAGGATCTAAAACAAGTGAAATTGGCAGTACCTCAAGAGTATGCTGATGTTGATCCCAAAGAATATCCAGCTTGGTTGCAACCAAGACCAAAGGGGTATATTGAGCGCGGTGTCGATGATGGTGATGGAGAGACTTGTACTTTGCTTTGGAAAAGTTCTGAAAAAGACATAGCTGACAATTTTACTACACTAGACCATTACGTTGGAAAATGCTCGCCTATCGCTGAATCAATTGGATTGTCACCAAACTCGCCAAACTTCGTGGATGCTATATTATATTCATACATGCAGCATAAAGGTAACGTTGATGAGGCTTTCAAAGAAGCTAAAACTTTAACTAAAAAAAGTTTGAAGGAGCCTATTTTTTCTAAAGAAGAAATCAAAAGATTTGAGGCTGGTGTCCGTGAATTTGGTAGTGAATTATATCCTGTTTACAAAAAAGTAAAGACACAGCCAGTATCAATGATTGTTAGATTTTATTATTTATGGAAGAAAACCAAGAATGGAAGAGAGATTTGGGGAAATTTTGAAGGCAGAATACAAAAGAAAGTTCAGAATATCATCAAAGAAGAAACTAAATCAGCTGTTAAAGTGGAAGCCAAGAATTCGACAAACACGGAAGATGACTCTTCATACGAAGAATCAACTGATCCTGACGACGACAAGAAGTTTATCTGTAAACATTGTAATACACTTGAATCAACTCAATGGTTCAAGATAACTGGACATGATGCTAAAAAGAAAAATTCGGACAACTACATTATATCTTTATGTTTTAGATGTGCTAGATTATGGCGTCGATACGCTGTTGTTTGGGAAGACCCAAATGAAGTGCTTAAAAAATATAATGGCAGTAGTAAATCAGCAGGGGGTTGGAAAAAGAAAGTCGAAATTGAATTGCTCGAAGATGCTGAAAGGATTATAGAACATAACCAGGCGATCTCATCGGGGTTGATAACACAAGAGCAGCCTAATAGTTCTGGTAGTCGTGAAACTAAAAAACGACCACTGCCGTCACCGTCAACAACTTCACCTACAAAGAAAAAACCCAAAATCAAACAAGAAGAGTTGAAAGAGAAAGAGAAGGAGAAAATTGTTCACATCAAAACAAGTACTACTTCTTTGACACCTACATTGTCGAACTTACAGAATGAGGAGAAATTTTTCCCTAATAAAATTATTTGTGACTTACTATTCAATAGTGATTACAAATTGCCAGAGTTGAAGAAATTAGTCAAAAGACTACCACTCGATTCTGCCCCAAGTTTTATTTCACAGTTAATAGAAACTTACCGAGAGCGACAGTTGACTGATGTTTACAACAACCTATTAACAAATGTGACTGTTCCATCCTCATCCATTGAGCTTCCGTTTGAGCCATCAGAAAGAAACTGTTGTATCTGTCGAGAACACGATAACAATGCCGCTAAATCTTCGTCATTGTTGGAGATGTTGATATGCTCATCATGTGGAGTCAATGTACACGCATCGTGTGCTGGAATCAAACTACCTGAAGGTACATCAAAGCCTATCAAGGAATGGTTATGTGAGCCCTGTATAAATGATTTACGTCCTATTCACTCGGCAATTTATTCATGTTCCTGTTGTCTTGCTAATGAATCTAATTACGAATTGTCTATATTGGGCTCACCATTTGTACGTCCTGACTTCTTAAAACCTATCGGGAATGGCCGTTGGTGTCACTTGTTATGTGCGATTTTCAATCATGACTATGTTTACTTTGAAAAGGCACTTGAAGGTGGTCATAGTTTAGTGTCAATTGTCAACATTGATAAAATATTCCTAAATAATCATCGTCTTCAATGTGAAATATGCCAGTCCAAAAATGGTGCTTTGATTAAATGTGAGTTGTGTGACGACAACTTAAATTATCACGTGACGTGTGCTCAAGATACGCCAAACTTTAAATTGGGATTCAAATTAGTAGATACTGGAAAGCCAGATATTAATTTTGTGACACTTGTTGATGGAGATGCTTGTGGTAAACTCAAACCAATACTAGTGTGTCCTAAGCACGATCAATCCAAGAAAACTATTTTAAGTTTAAGAACATATGGCAAAAGAATGAATTCCAAACTAAATGAACTGGATTATAGACCATTGGTTGAATTATATTTGCAAGATTTGATCAATGATAAAAATAACAAACGTGGTAAATTTTCAAAACTGATGAATTATATTGAAAACTATAAACAGTTCTTCCATCGTCAAGTTGATAATGGGGAAAATACTGCTATTCAAGAATTATCTCAAACTGTCAATGAATGTTCTAGATGTTCATCTACAAATTCGCCTATTTGGTGGACCGTTAACAGTACAAAATTGTGCCAATCATGTTATCATTCTGGAGGGCATGACACAAATGAAACAAAAAAATTAGAGTTCAAGTCGGAATCCGAGTCAGTGAAGGATGGGGTATTTACAATGTTAAATGGGGAAAACTATGGTATCAAGAATGAATTAGACAAATTAGATTCAATTTATAAACCTAATATTACTGAACTACAAGAAAGTGATGATGAAACAAACAAAATAGAAAAATCACATCGGGTCGAGAGTGTGAGTAGATCTAAAATATCATTAGGCGATATACTTAGTTAGAAAGTAAATATAAATGTAGGAGTGGGTCTTGCTACGGTGGACTCATAAAAAAGCAGTATTTATTTGAATATAAACTAAATTCTAACTAAGTAAATTAAAATCAATTCTGATAACATAATCAGAGAAAACGATGCTCCTTACCTGAAAGAGTATATCAACCACTTTTATCCGTATTAATCATTTCAAAGCAACTGGAGTTTTCCGACGACTGAAAATTGAATTTGCATCTGAATAAATAGTATTCAAATCCAGATTATCTAGTGTATCATTGTCATCGTCATCAGTTGGATAATCATAACCATGATCTTTATGACCAGAGTTTTCTTTTTCATTATTTAAACTCAAATTTTTGAAAACTGAACGCAAACTTTTCTTCTTTAATTTTGGTTTAGAAAGTATTTCATTCATGGTAGTATTTGATTCATAATTATAATGTTTTTTAGAAGTTGACGTTCTAGAAGTACTAGATATTTTTAGACTTGAGTTTGTTTTCAGAGAATTAATTGAATGTGAATCAGATGAATTTGTAGGTTTTCTCGAAAGAGATCTTGGTTGAGTTAATGATGCTGAAGAAATTGGCATTGGGATTGCGTTTGATGACGTTTTTGATTTGTTTGTTGTTGTGGTGGTGGTGGCGGTAGAAGCGGTTTCTATAGAGCAACAGGATGATTTTCTGGATTTTGTAGATGTTGCACTAGAGAATATTGAGTTTGAAGTAAAAGAAGAAGCTGACGTTGAACCTCTCCTTAAAGCCAGAAGGTCTCGTGATAAAGAGCTAGAACTTGAATTGGAACCTGAAGATGATGATGATGGTTCTTTGGTTCTTTTAGTTTTCTTTTTCAACTTCTCCTGAGTTTGGTAAGAAACTGGAGGAATTAAATAAAACTCCATTGTGGCTTAATATACTGTTGCTTTGGTGATGGTAAATAAAATATTAAATACAGACTAACTATCTCAAAAAAAATAAAATTGCAAATCAGCTACTTTTGATGGTAATTTATACAATATTTATCCTAGGCATTGTGTCCTTGTCAAAACAAAGGGTGGGGGGTGAATAACCCAAGTGGAGGTAACTTTGTTTCAAATTGGATGTAAGATTAGAAAATCTATCTAATCTGAGGTACACAAAATATGAATTTAGTCAAATGTCACAATACATGAAATTCCTATTACTATAGATTGAAGAATTATAATAAAGTTGTATCGTGTTGGGATCTATTTTAGTTAGCCTTTTACTAATTGTTTTTTTTGCAGCATTGTGCAGTTTTTTAGTTCGTCAAGAATTTTATAAATGGAACAATGCAGAATACTTAAAAAGGAACTAACCAAACTAATTTTCTTTTCTCTTTATCACATTTGGAATTGATCTTTATATTCAGAATTATTGACAGTCAATTGTTCTGTTTACACTGACTAGTGACTATCTCTTGTGGTAAACTTCGTCAGGTTTTGCATGTGGTCTTGGTATTGTTTAACTTTATGATTAGTAATGATGAAGAACAATCCAGTTTTTCGTGTTCATAGTAAAAAGGGAGAATACTATTGTATCAGTATAAACTATAATGATGTATCTAAATGATGTACTCATTTTTACATTGTTTTCAAGTACCGTGAACGTATATGTATATGAATTGTTAACAATAGAAGGGAATTCCTAAAGACGCGTAAATGAATTCTCGTTGAAGTGAGCTCTAAAATCTGAACTCAAGAACTGACTTGTTCATATCTTTATTGCTGGCTTTATCAACTAAAGAGGCTTATTCATAAGTATTTTTCAGGAGTATACAAATTTGATTGAATTTGCCTCGCCTCCTTGTTTTCAATTATTGCGGAAAAAGAAAACATTACACAATAACGATTTGATGGAATTAAATTTCCGGATCTCGATGTATAATGTTGCTAATGACAACAACCGACTAAAACGATTTGTTTTGAGAAGAGCAAGTTTCTCCCCCAAATTTTTCACCGCGTTGTATGACCCGTTAACGAAAAATAACCAACATATTATTGCTATGTTAGTTTTAGAATGAATAAAAAATAACTTGATGATACTCCTGCAGCTAATAGATGTAGATGTTTTTCTAATCCATCACATTGTCTTTATATGTATGCTCCCGTCATTTTTCTTATCGAATCTTTATTTATGATCTACATAAAACCGCAAATCAAATATAGTAAACTAATTGGTGATAACATTCCATTCATTCATTTATTTTTTTGGTTGCCTCTGTTGAGACAAACGTTTGTTCTGAAGCAGAAACAACACAAGCATACTCTGTCTTTTTAGTTAATTGGTGGATGAATATGCCCTTAAGACTTTAATCTGCTTCTATTTAACTGTGGCTATCCAGGAAGGAGGCACGTGTGGGAGCAAATTAAAAATTATTAGCATTTGACTAACAGATAATCTGAACCGCAACAAAAAAAAATTGAAAATTGTAATACAATATTGTATTCAATTATCTCACATATACACTAACAAATGCTTCTGCATGGTTTAAGAAAGTTTAAGTGTTTCTAAATCTGCTTCCCGATATTACACAATTTAAATTAACTATTGAAGGAATTCAAATTAGTTAATTTATCCCTTTCGCCTCTCCTCCACTTTTGTAGTTTATATTTTGAGATGAACTGGTGTATAATGAATGGTTTGATTTAACTTGTTCAACAAACAAAGAGAAAGATCACTGTATAGAGAATTTCAAAATCGCTTGAACAAAGACAGATTGTTGAGTCTAGTCTCTACGTGGTGAACTTGATTTATGGCTCGCTTGCTAGGGGTATCGACGATCAACTGTTCCCCATTGATTTCTAATTTTTAACAAATATAAAGCTACTAAGTATTAGCTGGTGTAAGCAGCAATCAGTTCTTTTCCATTCAGCAAAGAGAATGAACAGCATAATCAAATATTCATTTTTCTTTGAAAGCCAACTAACTATAGAGTTGTTGGGATAATAATTACTTAGTTGAAGATTAATGATTGTTTCTTGGCTAATTGTTGTGTAGTATTTAGTGTGTATAAAATGCACTATATTTTTAGTTTAAATCTAAAAACCAACAAAACTTAATCAAAAGAATCAACAACAAGGAAATATAAGAGAAAAAAATGTAACTGAAAGGACATTCCCCTTTACAGGGTATTGAATCTTCTTCTTCCTATCCAATATCAGCTAAATTGGGTGTATAATTCAGGGCACCAAACCCGATTTTTCATGGCAAAAGAGAAGCCATTAGTACAAAACTTCAGTACTACCACACCAGAGGGCAAATAATAAGATCATTGTTCTAGATTTTAAATTCCAGATTGTTCATACACAAAATGAGGAGTTCAACCTTACAACAATTTTCTAATCTTGCTTTATTAACATTCCGTGGTCTAAGAGACTTTTAGTTCAAGACTTGCACAAAATTTGCTGAAAACAGAAAATATTCGTCAAATTGGGAATTACACAATAGAATTCTTCTTAAATTTTATTGTTCATCGTAGTAATTTATTGTTTTCTTAGACAAATGACCAAAGAGTTATCATTGGATACGCTACATAACTGTACGAAATAATAAATAATACGAATATTGCAACCGACAAGAGTTAAATTACTTAAGTGAATCCAGTTTAGTCCAAGTTTTCAAAGGAACTTGAAACTGGCTGACTAAACTATTGCTGAACCATTGCAAAAAAAATGGTGTAACATGTCGTATAGTAGCAACAAATCTTCCCAATGATTGGTATTTGAGCTACTCTGCACTACATGTGTTCTCGTACACTTGAACTGTATGTCCAAGAATGCCGGAAGGACGTGAAACATGAGTTTGGTATAAAAGGAGTAAGGAATGTAAAATGTTTTATATATTATATATATTAATTATGGGAAATTAAGTGTTTATTCCGTTCAATAAGTTTTAACCGTAGAGATTATATTTAAAGCCTATGGTCAAAATCCACAAGATACAGCAAATTCGTGAATTCACATACAAAAATAAATTTATCAAACTCCATTGCCTACATAGTATTAGAACGGGCTATATCATCAATTAAGTTAGACATCACTAATTTGAGCTAAGTTGTTAGCTTAATGGACCAATTAATTTTAAGTCAAATTGGTAATGTAATCTGTTCTTCATTTAAGTCTAATGCCACGACTTTACTACAAAGTCAAAGCCTGGCACACTATTTTCTGCATTATTTTGTTAAAAATTCAAGACAAACTCTAAGCATAGGGCCACTTCTCAAATTATGCAGACATTCCAATAAACATCGGCAAATCATCAAACTACCAATGATACTTTTCAAAATTGATTCTCGAATAACTTAGAATATGGTCAGACTCTGATAGAATAGGTTTTTGTGAGTCACTAAATATCGAACTCCAAAAGGTACACAATAAATGTAGCCAGTCACGCGATCAATAATGGTTTGTAAGAGTTTTATTTAAAGCATGATTCTTCAATGTTAAGTAAGCGTTGACAGCTTCTGAATCAATATATAACTCAATTTGAGAATGTCTTAATTAAAAGCGCTGTGAAAATCTTAATAATGAAAATAGTTAATCACCAACTAAATACCAACAGCGTTAAACATGGTTATAGAAATCAGTACTTTTAAAACTAATAATTTGTAACATGATATTAAACTAAAAAGTGGCAAGTTATAATATATATTCTGCTAATAA